>OIZO01000112.1_pt1 | contig 66230 bp, 45 predicted proteins | sample 1588551 | NCBI WGS metagenome assembly OIZO01 (sample SAMN03283271) | human gut metagenome | biome: human-associated habitat; material: feces | host: Homo sapiens | place: Peru | collected 2012
TGTATCTGTCATACCATAAGAAGCAGGACCTGCTGCCATGTTATCTGGGTGAAGTGTACGTCCTGTACCACCACCTGAAGCTACTGAAAAGTACTTCTTTCCAGCTTCAAGTCTTTCCTTCTTATATGTACCTGCAACTGGATGCTGGAATCTTGTAGGGTTTGTTGAGTTACCTGTGATAGAGATATCAACATTTTCCTTCCACATGATTGCAACACCTTCTGTTACATCGTTAGCGCCGTAGCAGTTAACCTTAGAACGAAGACCATCTGAGTATGCTGTTCTAGAGATTTCCTTTACTTCGCCTGTTGAATAATCCATCTCTGTCTCAACGAATGTGAATCCGTTAATTCTTGAGATAATCTTAGCAGCGTCCTTACCAAGACCGTTAAGGATAACTCTAAGAGGTTTCTGTCTAACCTTGTTAGCCTTCTCTGCAATACCGATAGCACCTTCAGCAGCAGCGAATGATTCATGGCCTGCAAGGAATGCGAAACATTCTGTCTCTTCTTCAAGTAACATCTTACCTAAGTTACCATGTCCAAGACCAACCTTTCTCTGGTCAGCAACTGAACCTGGAATACAGAATGCCTGAAGACCTTCACCGATAGCTGCAGCAGCTTCTGAAGCCTTTCTTGCACCCTTCTTGATAGCGATTGCTGCTCCTACTGTGTAAGCCCAGCATGCATTTTCAAAACAAATTGGCTGGATACCCTTAACCATAGCATATACATCTAATCCGGCATCCTTAGTAATCTTTTCAGCTTCTTCAATACTAGCTATACCATAGCTGTTAAGAACTGAAGTAATCTTATCTATTCTTCTCTCATATGATTCAAATAAAGCCATTCTAATTGTCCTCCTTACTTAACTTCTTCATCTGTTCTTGGGTCAATAATCTTAACAGCATCTGCAACTCTTCCGTACTGTCCGCAAGCCTTCTCATATGCTGTTGTAGGGTCATCACCCTTCTTAATGAAGTCTGTCATCTTACCAAGGCTGACAAACTTGTAACCGATAATCTGGTTGTCCTTATCAAGGGCAATACCTGTTACATAACCTTCAGCCATCTCAAGGTAACGAGGACCTTTCTTTAATGTACCATACATAGTACCAACCTGAGAACGAAGTCCCTTACCAAGATCTTCAAGACCGGCACCAACTGCAAGTCCACCCTCAGAGAATGCGCTCTGAGTTCTTCCGTAAACGATCTGTAAGAATAACTCTCTCATAGCTGTGTTAATTGCATCACAGACAAGGTCAGTGTTAAGAGCTTCCATAACTGTAAGTCCTGGTAAAATCTCTGCTGCCATAGCTGCTGAATGTGTCATACCTGAACATCCGATAGTCTCAACTAAAGCTTCCTGAATGATACCTTCCTTAACATTAAGAGTAAGCTTACATGCACCCTGCTGAGGAGCACACCAGCCTACACCATGTGTAAAACCTGAAATATCTTCAACCTTCTTATTCTGTACCCATTTACCTTCTGTTGGCACTGGAGCTGCTCCATGATGAACGCCCTGTGCTACTGGACACATATTCTCTACTTCCTGTGTGTAAATCATCTTATTACTCCTTTCGTAATTCATAGTGTTTACTATAAATGAAACGACGGCCAGAAGCCGTCGTCCAAGCCTTGACTATTTTCTCACAAACTTTTGCATTAGTCAATGTGAGACACAACATTTTTACATTAATAAAACAAAAATTTCATATAATTATCTCTTAGTTACTACTTCGCCCTGCTTCTTATATATAGAACCTGCCGGAATAAAGCCCCTTACACTTGAAAGCGGATAAATATTACTCTCTCTTCCAACGATTGTTCCAGGATTAAGTACGCTGCCACAGCCAACCTCAACATTATCTCCAAGGAAAGCACCTATTTTCTTGATACCTGTATCAATATTGCCCTCTGGTCCTTTAACAGTAATAAGCTTCTTATCAGACTTAACATTAGATGTTATAGAGCCTGCTCCCATATGAGCCTTGAATCCAAGAATTGAATCTCCAACATAATTATAATGTGGAACCTGAACCTTATTAAAAAGAATTACATTCTTAAGCTCAGTTGAATTACCGACAACAGCCCCTTCTCCAACAATAGCTTTTCCACGGATAAATGCACAGTGTCTTACCTCGGCATCTTTACCAATAATTGCAGGTCCTGCAATATAAGCTGATGGAAATACATTTGCAGTTCTGTGAACCCATATATTCTCCCCACGCTTCTCATATTCATCTTCTGGCAGAGTATTGCCAAGTTCTACAATAAAATCACCAATCTTTGCAAGTACTTCCCATGGATATGTACAGCCTTCAAATACCTTTGCTGCAATAGTTTCATTAAGGTCATACAGATTACTTATCTTTAATGCATCATTATTCATATCTAATATCCTCTTTATATCAATTATTCAACCGTAACAGATTTTGCAAGGTTTCTTGGCTTATCAACATCGTTACCCTTAAGAACTGCTGTATAGTAGGCAATAAGCTGTAATGGAACTGCCGCAACCATAGGCATAAGAAGCTGGTCTGCCTGTGGAAGCTTAATAACAATATCTGCCACTCCATCCTCAATATCAAGCTCTGGTTCTGCAATAAGCACTACAAATGCTCCTCTTGACTTAACTTCCTTGATGTTACTTATAGTCTTTTCTTCAAGATTCTTCTGTGTTGCAATCGCAATTACAGGCATATCATCTGTAATAAGAGAGATTGTTCCATGCTTAAGCTCTCCTGCTGCATATGATTCAGAATGAATATAAGATATCTCCTTTAACTTAAGAGAACCTTCCATGCTAAGTGCATAATCAAGTCCGCGTCCTATATAAAGAAGGCTGTCTGCATTAATAAGCTTTGATGCTGCAAACTGACATTTGCTCTCAAGCGCAATGGCTTCTTCAATAATCTCAGGTACTTCTTCAAGCATCTTAGTATATCTGCTGCATTCTGCCTTATCCATCTTACCATTAGCATATGCTAATTCAAATGCAATTAAATACATAATTGATACCTGGACCATATATGCCTTTGTTGAAGCAACTGAAATCTCAGGACCTGCATGTGTATATACAACCATATCAGCTTCTCTTGCAATTGATGATCCCTTGACATTAACAATTGCCATAGTATCAGCGCCCGCCTGTTTTGCAAGTTCAAGTGCAGCCTTAGTATCAGCAGTCTCACCTGACTGTGATATAACAATCATAAGGTCACCTTCATTAATAAGAGGATCTCTGTATCTGAACTCTGATGCAATATCAACAGTTACAGATACTCTTGCCATCTTTTCTATTATATATTTTCCTACCATTCCGGCATGCATTGCTGTACCACAGGCAACAATATATATATTCTTGTAACTTTTTAACTTGTCAGGATTGAATCCTTCTGCACTGAAATCAGGCATATCGTCCATGATTCTTGGCATGATTGTTCTCTTTACAGAATCTGGCTGCTCATGTATTTCCTTAAGCATAAAGTGAGCATAACCGCCCTTTTCTGCAGCATCAACATCCCAGTCAGCAGTATTTAATTCCTTATGTATCTCATTGCCATGAACATCATATATCTTAACTGAATCCTTCTTAATAACTGCAATCTCATTCTGGTCAAGAAGATAATAATCTCTTGTATAATGAATAATAGCCGGTACATCAGATGCTATAAAATTCTCATGTTCTCCAACACCAACAATAAGAGGACTGTCCTTTCTTACTGCAAATATCTCATCAGGGAAATCTCTGAACATAATTCCAAGTGCGTATGAACCCTTAATCTCTGATAACACCTTTGCAATAGTCTTCATTGGATCGCCATCATAGTAGTAATCAAGCAGCTTTGCTGCAACCTCAGTATCTGTTTCACTTGCAAAGCTATATCCCTCTCCAATAAGAAAATCCTTAAGCTTCTTGTAGTTCTCAATAATACCGTTATGTACAATAGTAACTCTCTTATTACCATGTGGATGTGAATTGATATCTGATGGTTCTCCATGTGTAGCCCATCTTGTATGACCAATTCCAACATGTCCTTGTGGTTTTCCCTCTTCATCCATCTTCTCAACAAGGTTGGCAAGTCTTCCCTTGCACTTCTTAACCTTAATATTACCATGATCAAATACCGCAATACCTGCTGAGTCATATCCTCTGTATTCAAGCTTAGACAATGCATCTACAAGTACATCTGCGCTTTCTCTGTCTCCTACATATCCTGCAATTCCGCACATATATTTAATTCCTTTCACTCATTTACTTATAATTCTTAGCAGTCTCGTTAAAAAGTCCTACAAGCCCCGCCTGATTCCTTAATGCCATAACAGCCCTTGTTCTTCTTGAAACAAAACCATCAAGCTTTTCCATATACTCATCTGCTGTAATATTCCCCTCTGCTACACCTGTAAGTCCTTTTTCCCAGCTTGCCGTAAGCTCTGGATTAAGCAGATGTCTGATTGAATTATCTACCACATCATATATTATCTCACCTAAAAATGTAGGTGTAATAATCTGCGTCTTAGAGTTAATAGAAATATACTTAATAGTATTAAGTTTCTTAAGAATCTCAGCTCTTGTAGCACTTGTTCCTATTCCGCTGCCCTTAATCTGGGCACGCAGTTCCTCATCTTCAATAAGCTGTCCCGCATTCTCCATCGCAAGAATAATAGAACCTGAATTATATCTTTTAGGCGGTGATGTTTCACCCTCCTTGATATTAAACCCATTAAATATGATTGTAGAACCTTTTCTGTATTTTTTCAATACCTCAAATAAAGCTACGTCACATTTATTATCTTCCTTATTATCGACGCCATCATCTTCCTTTGCTTTTGCATCATTTCTCGCCTTTGCAAATGAGTTCTTAGCTACACCAAGATATCCTTCATCTACAAGCACTTTAAATGAAGCATACAGCTTTTCATTCTTCACATCACTGATAATACTCACTTTCTGATAAATAGCCGGTGGATAGAATATACTTAAAAATCTTCTTACAATTATCTCATAAGTTCTCGCAGCTGTAACTGACAAGTTTTTTAAATTATTAAACCCCTGTCCTGTCGGAATAATCGCATAATGGTCTGTGATTGCTTTATCGTTACAATATCTTGTCTTTTCAATCCCCTTCTGCATATTATTCTGCAATATATGCTCTGCAATGTCCTTCACAGGAGCAAAATTCCTAAGTCCTCCTATATTCTTATGTATCTCCTTACTTACCGCAGTTGATAACACTCTCGCGTCAGTTCTCGGATAAGTAACCAGCTTCTTTTCATACAACTCCTGAATAATATTAAGAGTCTCATCAGGGCTTATCTTAAACAGCTTGCTGCATTCATTCTGAATCTCGGCAAGGTTGTACAGAAGTGGTGGATTCTTGGTTTCTTTCTTTCTCTCAATAGAATCAACTACTCCCTGTGCCGGCAGTGGGTCAGATAAGAACTTAACAAGCTCCTCAGCCTTCTCCCTGTCCTTAAAACCATTATCCTTATACAAATACGGTGTGCCCGCATACATACTCTTATCACTCACACGCCATTCTGCGTCAAATGTTGAATTCTCAACCTGTGCCTGACCTATAACCCTGTAGAATGGAGTTTTAACAAAGCTTCTTATCTCTCGTTCCCTTCTTACTACCATTCCAAGAACACATGTCATAACCCTGCCGACAGATACAACTGCCCTGTCAAGATGCAGATAATTGGCAATATTGCGTCCATATTTCAGCGTAAGTACCCTTGAGAAGTTAATTCCCATAAGATAATCTTCCTTAGCACGAAGATACGCTGAATCACTCAGATTATCATATTCAGATATATCCTTGGCTGTATTAATTCCTTTAAGAATCTCTTCCTCCGTCTGTGAATCAATCCACACACGGCGTTCTTTCTTTCCCTTAACTCCAGCTTCCTGTCTTACAAGCCTGTATATATACTCTCCTTCACGTCCTGAATCGGTACATACATATATATATTCAACATCATCCCTTGTAAGAATGTCTTTAACTATATTAAACTGCTTCGCAACAGCAGGTATAACCTCATACTTGAATTCCTTAGGTATGAATGGCAGCGTGTCAAAGCTCCATCTCTTAAGATTAGGGTCATAAGCATCCGGATAGCTCATAGTTACCAGATGTCCGACACACCATGTCACAATATGGTCTCCACCTTCAAGATATCCGTCTTTTCTTGTAAAGTTCACATGCAGTGCCTTGGCAAATTCCTGCGCCACGCTTGGTTTTTCCGCGATATATACGGATTTTCCCATCGTATTCCTCATTTCTGTGCATAACTGCACCTGTTATAAATCCTTAAGACTTATCAGCTTCACATTATCATTATCTGCTGCAAAGTTCTTAAGCTCCCCGTCAAATGTATCCTTAGAAAAAAGATATATATAATCCTTGCCAATTCCCGCCTGATTAACATTCAGCATAAATTCTTCAAACATACTGAATGAAAACACATCGTTTTCCCAGTTACATTTGCCGACAAGATACCTGTCCTCATTATCACAGGCAATAATATCAATATCCCCATTCTTGCCCCACCATCTTCCACGACGGCTTATCTTAATTTCAAGCCTGTTCATTGAATCAAGCAATTCTATAAATTCTGTTGCAACCCTGACAAAAGCCTCTTTGGCGTAATCATATATATATGGCCGTACATATTCATCATAAAAATCAGCTGAATCCATTATTTCAAGCTGTGATTCATTAGGATAAATAAATTTAAACCAGAATTCAGTATATCCCGACTTAATCCTGTACAAGCCCTTTCTTGTATATTCTTTTCCACCTTTGTCATATGAATATATCTTCTCAACCACTTCCCTGTCAATAAGATTCTTAAGATATACACTTATTTTATCACGTCCGAATCCTGTATGTACATGAAGCTCATTAAGCTTATTCTCTCCCTGTGCAATGCAGTACAGAATCGTATTATAAAGCGAAGTCTCCCTGAGTTCTTCCTTAATATAATCACTTCCTGCGGTTCTTAACATTCTTCCATTATTAAGAACATTCTGTACAATATTATCCTTAAGGCTCTTCCCTGCACTAAACTGTGCAAGATATCCTGGAACGCCGCCGGTTACTGCATATATTGCCATTGCATCAAGCACTGAATGCTTTGGAAACATCCTGACAATATCAACAAAACTCAGTTCCTTAAGTTTAATAAATGTACTTATAGACAATGCATATCTGCCTATTGCAGATACCATACTGTTTTCAATCCAGCTTACAGATGAACTCGTCACAATCACAACAACCTTCTCACCGTAAAGGCTGCCTTTTACCAGTTCATCTATAACCGGCATAAATGCATCACTGTTCTTTACTATATTCTGGAACTCCTCAATAATAACAACCTTGGTATCCCCTTGAAGCTTTGCTGTACTTTTAAACAAATGTGTATAAATAATTGATACATCATCTGATAATTCCATAAGCCCCTGCATTTCATAATCAGTAATCAGCCCCGCCCTGTTCATATGCATGGCAAGAAGTTCTGTCTGCTCCTTTTCAGATGCCAGTGCTGCATTATAATAAAATACTTTCTTATCTTTAATGAACTCTCTAAGCAATGCCGTTTTTCCGATATTGCTTCTTCCATAAAGCATAATAATTGAATTGCCTACGCCATTATAATAATCATTCAGCTTATTAAGCTCATCTGTTCTTCCATATAACATAATATTCTCCCGTTACAAATAACTAATTATCGCTGTATTCATCCCCTGATTCATCAAGAGTAAGCATATAAGCTGGGATATATTCTTTCATAAAATAATCCACCTCATCCATATGCATATCTGTAATAGCTTTATAAATAGTCTGTTCAGCATCTGCAAAATCCATATTTCCTGTCTTTCGTTCTTCAAGACATTTGATATATGCGGATATCTTATCAGCGGCTTTTACATATTTCCATAGTTCTTTTTCTTCTTCTGTCTCTGTAAGCACACTTTCATATCTGTCCCTTATTTCAGACGAAAGTCCCGATAACATCTGCTTTCCGGCTACTTTCTCCACCTCTTTGTAAGCATTCCTTATAACCGGATTATAATACTTTACAGGTGTTGGCATATCCCCTGTTATAATCTCGGTTACATCATGATACATTCCAAGAATTGCCAACCTCTCAGCATTAATATTTCCACCATAAACTTCATTATTAATTATGCCTAACGCATGCGCTACAAATGCAACCTCCAGACTATGTTCACACAGGTTCTCATTTCTTGTATTTCTCATAAGTCCCCATCTGTTAATATACTTCATTCTGGATAACATTGCATAAAAATGATTTTCCTTCATTGCTGCCTGATTCCCCTCTTTACTAACTCATTAAATCGTCTTTTAATTTTATCGCATATCAAATATTTAGGCAAGTATGATAATAAATTTTGCTTCTATTCTGATTGCCCTTACTATGCAAAAAGAGATGCCATCTCTGACATCTCTTTTCTGGTATGTGTATTAGAATTTAATTATTCTGCATCCTTAGGAGTTATATAACCCTGAGCCTTAAGAAGCTCTGCAATAAGAACAGCTCCACCTGCAGCTCCTCTTAATGTATTATGTGAAAGACCAACGAACTTATAATCAAATACGCTGTCTTCTCTTAAACGGCCAAGTGAAACTCCCATTCCGTTCTCGTAGTTAACATCAAGCTTAACCTGTGGACGGTCATCCTCTTCAAGATACTGGATGAACTGCTTTGGAGCACTTGGAAGATTAAGTTCCTGTGGAACTCCCTTAAAGCTTCTCCACTTCTCAATAATCTGTTCCTTAGTAGGCTTCTTCTCGAAGTTTACGAATACTGCTGCTGTATGTCCATCAAGTACTGGAACTCTGATACACTGGCATGTGATAACAGGATCTGTAGCTGGAACAATCTTTCCATCCTCAATCTTACCCCATAATCTTAATGGCTCTTTTTCAGACTTTTCTTCCTCACCACCAATGTAAGGGATAATATTCTCAACCATCTCTGGCCACTGCTCAAATGTCTTACCTGCACCTGAGATTGCCTGATATGTTGTTGCAACAACAAGCTTTGGTCCGAATTCCTTTAAAGCATTAAGAGCTGGGGTGTAGCTCTGGATTGAGCAGTTAGGCTTAACACAGATAAATCCTCTCTTAGTGCCAAGTCTTTCTTTCTGATACTTGATAACCTCAAGATGCTCCGGATTGATTTCTGGAACAACCATAGGAACATCTGGTGTCCAACGGTTAGCACTGTTATTAGAAACAACTGGAACTTCTGCCTTAGCATATCTTTCCTCTATAGCCTTAATCTGATCCTTTGGCATGTTAACTGCACAGAATACGAAATCAACCTTAGATACGATTTCATCAAAATCCTTATCCATATCATATACTGTCATCTTCTTAACAAATTCTGGCATTGGTGTCTGCATTTTCCAGCGTCCATCAACAGCTTCTTCATAAAGCTTTCCTGCTGAACGTCCTGAAGCTGCAACTAATACAACCTCGAACCATGGATGATTCTCAAGTAATGTTATAAATCTCTGTCCTACCATACCAGTACCACCAAGGATACCAACTCTTAACTTATCGCTCATTTTTAACTCCTTCAATATGTAAAATCTAAAAGACACTTCCCTCTGTTCTGTCTTTCTCTGACGGACATTTGTTTTTGTGTCTAAGAAAATATATCACAGCCTATGGCATAATGCAAGTGATTTTTAAGTTTTTTAGCATTTTTCTTTATATTTTTATTAAAATTAAAAGAAGCCTCCAGCATTATACCGAAAGCCTCTTTTAGAAATATTAGGAGAAGTAAATTCTTATAAGTATATTATTAATCGAATATTACTTTACTCTGCGTCTTTTTGATACAACTGCTGATCCTGCAAATACTGCTAATGCACTGATGAATATAATTACATACATCATCATATGGCTTGCATCACCTGTCTTTGTCTCATCTGCTGCAACTTCTGGTGTCTTAGCTGATGCTGCTGTATCTGAAGATACTGTCTCAACCTGTGAGTTAGTAATCTTTTCTTCATCTGCTCCTACTTCTGGCTTCTTAACATCTGCTGAAACTGTGCTGTCAGCCTGTGATGGCTTTACAGTTGGTGCCTGTGTAGGTGCTGTTGTGCTTCCAGCAGTCTTTGTTGTCTCCTGCTCTGTTGCAGCCTGTGTTGATTCTGTTGTTGGCGCAACTGTAGGTGCCTGTGTTGGCTTTGTTGTTGGTGCCTCTGTAGGTGCCTGTGTTGTTGGCTCTTCTGTTGGTGCCTCTGTAGGTGCCTGTGTTGGCTTTGTTGTTGGTGCCTCTGTAGGTGCCTGTGTTGGCTCTGTTGTTGGTGCCTCTGTAGAACCTGTTAATGCTGTACCATTAGATACTTCAACATAATATACATTAATACCACCTGATGTACTAGCTATATAATACTCCCCTGCCTCTTTAATATTAAATGTTACTGTCACAAGACTTGTTCCACCAATTGTTGCTGATGTTGCTACTGTCTTACCATTTTTGTCAATAAGCTGTAATTTTCTTTCTTTATCTTTTGTTGAACTAATTGCATATACAGTAACTGTTGAAGCCCCTGCTGTCTTAAACTCAATAGATCTCTTTGCTGTTGTTCCTGCTCCGCCAAGTTTAATTCTCTGCTTAAAGCTCTTTCCATTATATGACTTAGTATTACCGTCTACAGTAACAGATCCATCATCTGATGAAGCATTAATCTTGAATCCATCTGCGTAGATTGATGACTTAATTGTTTCAGCTTTCATATTGTTAGCATTAAGAATAAGCTTCTGTCCTGCAGCTTCTGTTGTTGCTTCTGTTGGAGCCTGTGTCTCCTTTGTTGTTGCTTCTGTTGCCTTTGTTGGAGCCTGTGTCTCCTTTGTTGTTGCCTCTGTTGCCTTTGTTGGAGCCTGTGTCTCCTTTGTTGTTGCTTCTGTTACCTTTGTTGGAGCCTGTGTCTCCTTTGTTGTTGTCTCTGTTGCTTTTGTTGTTTCCTGTGAAGAAGATGTCTCCTCTGTCTTTGTTTCATCTTCCTTTACATTAGTGTTTACTGAAACCTTTATGATCTGGTTAGCAGCACCAAAATGTGCTCCCATAGTTGCATATTCACCTGTTGTCTCATAAAGTCCCTTAACATTAATAGTTCCATCTGCATTTCTTATCTGAGAATCAAGGCTCTTATTAGTATCAATAGTATTATTTGTACTTATAAACATACCTGATATACCAGATGGGTTACTTACAACATCACCCTTCTTGTCTCCATTTGCCATTACTGTTGGTATCATGCCTGATATTCTATAATACTTCTTAGAGTTAAAATAGATTGAATTTAACATCTTTCCAACAAACTTATCTGAGTCTGTATCGTCTACAGATACAAGTCCCATATACATTGAATCGCTTGATGATCTGTAGAATGTGAAGTTGCTCTTCTTTGCATATTTGCCGTTAGCAACACTTGTGCAGTTCATTATTGTTAATGCACCGCCGTTACCATTGTCTGTAAAACCACATGCACCATTATTTAATGCAATACAGTTTAATACAACATGAGGTGTTGGAACTTTTCCATTGCTTCCTCCAAGCTTGAATCCATTCATATCTCCGGCAGCCTCTCCAGAACCATCTGAAAGCTTTCCATTACCATATGCTATACAGTTTCTGATTGTAACTACTCCAATTGAACCTGTTGCTGGCTTAGCGTAAAGATCCCATCCATCATCTGAATTACAGTATGAGATACATCCATCAAATACATTGCCTTCACCACATGTAAGCTTAGCTGCGAATCCATCTGCATTTTCACCATTTCCACCCTCATCAACTGGGTCAACATTATTAAATGATGTACAGTTGATAATCAGGTTGTTGCTTGGCCATGTATCTTTAGTCGGCTGTGCATTTGCATCTTTTCTTGCAATCTGAAGACCTGTATCTCTGTTAGCCTCAAATACACATTTTTCAAAAATGTTATTGTTTCCAGAAAGAAGAACACCATTATCTCCTGCATGATAGAAGTTTATTCCTTCAAAATACCAGTAATCAGCATAATGAATAAGTCCTCTGTTAAATGAAGCTAACTTCTGTGATGAGAAATCAAACTTAACACTCTTGCCGTATTCTGCCTTAAGAATGATATAGTTATCTGCTACTCCATTATTAGTGATGTATAATGCAGGAGCGCCTGTCTTTCCCTTGTCATCCTTTGCCATCAGGCTTTCGATTGAATCAAACTTATATGTTCCTTCTTTAATAATGATTACATCTCCTGCCTTTGCATTATCAATTGCTGCACGGATTTCCTCTGAAGTTGAAACATATTTAGCATTCTTAAATTCAGAATCCTTCTTTGTGCTTATATCTGTATATGCACCTGAATATGAAAGACTCTTTGAATCATATTCGCCTGCCTCTGAAGGAACTGAAGGTGTCTCTGTTTCTTTTGTTGTAGCTTCTGTTTCTTTTGTTGTTGCTTCTGTTGCCTTTGTTGTTGCCTCAGTCGCTTTTGTTGTTGCTTCAGTTACCTTTGTTGCCGGCTCTGTTGCCTTTGTTGAAGATTCTGTTGCAGCCTGTCCTTTTTCAGTTACAACTACCATATAAATGTAATTTTCATTCTTGTTCTGCTTAATTACATATGTTCCTGCTTTGCCTAATTCAACTGTTCTATACTCAACAGATGTTCCAATTTCTTTAAATGATACATCATCATTTACTTTTACTGAAGAACCCGACTTCTTAGCTGAAACTAATATAGATAATGTTGCATTATCTGTAGTTGTTTTAAATGTAATTGAACCTTTTGAATCAAGCTTTACAGCCTTACTATATGTTTTTCCATTATATGTTGCTTCACTATCCTTTAATGAACCACCAATTGTGAAATAAGAATCATTTGTTTTTTTATCAGCAATATATGTATGAGTTGCAGCTGTTGTCTCCTTAGTTGTTTCCTCAGCCTTTGTTGTCTCATTATTCTTTGTTGTTGCTTCTGTTTCCTTTGTTGTAGCCTCTGTTGCCTTTGTCTCAGCTTCTGAAGCCTTTGTTGAAGATTCGCCTTCACCAGTAGTGTTATTCTTACCTACTGAACCACCGATTAACTTAATCTGGCTCTCATAATTCTGAAGTGCTTTCTTAAGTTCTGCATTAACTGCATATGAAGCATCATCAACATCATTATTGAATGTCCATTTGAAATCTCCACCATTCATTCTTCCTGCATTTGCTGTTACAATAGCAGGAACATCTTCTGCCTTGTCAGCCTTGTAAGAATACATAATATCTGATGTGTCAAAGTTGTTATATGTGTTGCTTCCTGTATAAGACTTAACATCTGAACCAATCTTTTCATCTGCTGATGAAACTACTACAGCATCAAAATCCTGAGTAGATGTTGTTCCATTAAGATTATAAGCTGTCTCAACTCCCTTAAGAGTATATGTTGATGAACCATAAGGAATGAAAGTATATGAACCTGTCAAAATATTTCCAAATGCCTTGATTGTTCCACCTGCTTCCTTAGAGAATGTAGCCTTGTTAGCAACATCTCTGTCTGTTCCACCTGCAAATACATCTGAGCCCTGCATTGATGCAAGCATTGGATATGGGCAATTTCTAAAGTAGTTGCTCTCAACAAATACTGATGAACCAAGTGTTGAGCCTGCACCATACTTTGCATTTCCATCGTAGTAGTTGTTATAAACATGTGCTGAATAATATCTTACTCGAGGATGTCTGCTGTCTGAATGATCATACCAGTTATGATGGTATGTAATGTAAAGTCCTTCTGTAGTTCCTTCTGAAAGTCCAAGTAAGTTACATTTTCCGTTATCCCAGAAATGGTTATATGAGAATGTAACATATGTAGATTTCTTGCAGTCAAGTGCTCCATCACCTTTAGCCTGATCTGCATCACCACCTGCATTACCATAGAACATATCACAGTTGTGAACCCAGATATGGTCGTTGCCCTGCTGAAGACCAACATCATCACCCTCATCAGAATCACAAAGCATATAACCGATATTTCTTACTTCTGCATTAGAAACATTCTTAAGTCTTAATCCCCATCCTAATGCCACAGCATCTTCTCCGATACCTTCAACTGTAACACCAGTTGATAATCTCTTGCTGTCGCTGCTTCCTGTAATTACAAGATCGCCCTTGCAATCCTTGTCACTGTTAATCTTTCCTAAATTAGAAACTGTTCCAACAACTCTTATATCAAGAGGTCTCTTATCGTAACCCTTCTTATATAAAGATAAGATTTCAACAATACCTGTTCCCAATGTTGTTGCGCCCTTGTTAGAAGTAACAACATCAAGTGTCATTGTATCCTTAGTCTCTTCTGTTAAATAAAGAACTATTGCATTGTCCTTTAATGTACCATCTTCATTGTATGCACCTGATGATGTTCCATTAACCCAGCCAAAACCAGTTCTGTCATAATTAACAACTGCAACCTTATCAGTTGTTACCGAAGTCTTGTCTGATGCATCATCATTAGCAACTGATACAGTAAATGTATACTCGCCTGCTGCCAAACCTACTGCATCTGCTCTCCAGTGACCATCCTTATACTCTCTTATAAGCTGGTCATCAAGCTTTGTTGTCTTTCCGTTACCAGTTACTGTAACTTCGAATTTTGCAGCATTCTTAACTGTTGTCCACTCGACATATGCTGCTTCGCTTTTTCCTGAAACTTCCGTAATTTCAAGAGTTCCTAACTTCTCAGCCTTAACTGTAAGTAAAGAAGTTGGAATAATGATACTTACTGTCATAACTAATGCAAGTATCCATGCCCATTTTCTGCGGGCTGCTTTGCCTATTATAGCCTTCATAGTTCTCCTCCCAATGCATCTTTTTGTGCACATTTGTTATAATGCACAAGCACTATGGCGCTATCTTAGCAACTTTTTACAAATAAAGATATAGTACCGCTATAGGCTTTTAGTACTAATTAAAGTTAAACGGTACCATGTTGCAATAAATACCTACTTCCAGGGGGATTTTCCGTTATTTCGTATAGATATTTACAGTCACCCCTCAATATATTGTGTATATTTCACATGATCAATTGTAACTGCACATACATTCCACTTTTTCAAATGATGCAATCTCTTACAAAAAAATCATACAAAAAGGACTGTCACAATGGTTTAGTCCACTGTGGCAGCCCTGCTGTCATACTATATTTAATTAGTAAGCAATACCATTAGATACTTCTACATAATAAATATTAATTCCGCCATCTTCTGACACAATATAATACTCACCTGCTTCATCCAGTCTGAATGATACTGATTTAAGTGATGAACCAGGAATCTTTGATGTACTTGTTACATCATTGCCATCCTTATCAATAATCTTAATAAGTCTGCTTGTATCTGTATCTGAACTTGTTGCATATATCTTTACTTTAGATTCACCTGCTGTCTTAAATGCAATAGCTCTTGCAGATTCGCTTCCTGCTCCGCCAAGCTTGATTCTCTTGGTAAAGCTGATATTCTTGTAATCCTTTGCACTCTTATCAACTGTTACTGTCTTCTTGCTTGTTGCAACAATCTTAAATCCATCAACTACAGTTGACTTCTTAATCTTTCCTGTTGCTGCATCATTAGCATTAAGAATTAACTTCTCACCCTTTGTTGATACTGAAGTATCTTCCTGCGTTGCCTTTGTAGCTTCAGTTGTTGTCTGTGTTTCCTTTGTTGTCGCCTCTGTAGCCTTTGTTGGAGCCTGTGTCTCCTTTGTTGTTGCCTCTGTTGCCTTTGTCGGAGCCTGTGTCTCCTTTGTTGTTGCCTCTGTTGCCTTTGTTGGAGCCTGTGTCTCCTTTGTTGTGCTTTCTGTTGCTTTAGTTGTTTCCTGAGCCTTTGTTGTCTCTTCTGGCTTAGTTACTTCAGATGATGAATTCTTTGAAGATACACTAATCATCTGATTAGCAACATTGAATCTTGCTCCCATTGAAGCATAGCTTCCTATTGTCTCATAGAGACCGTTCATATTAACAGTTCCATCAGAATTTCTAAGCTGTTTATCTATATTTTTGCTCATATCAATTGCATTAACAGTGTTCTTAAACATTCCGGCTGTCTTAGCAGGGTCAGTTACAACAGTTCCCTTCTTATCACCACTCACTAAAGATGTAAGAACAGAACCTGTAAGACTGAAATACTTTCCAGAGTTGTAATAGATTGAGTTAGCCATCTTGCCTGTGAACTTATCTGAATCTATTGCACCTGCTGAAACAAGTCCCATGAATATTGCATCACTTGATGTTCTGTAACATAAGAAGTTGCCCTTCTTTGCAAATTTACCATTGCCCCATGCTGTGACATTCATAATTGTAAGGCCTGTTGGGTTATTATTATCTGTAAATCCTGTTGCACCATTATCAAATGATAAGCAGTTCATTACCTTATGTGGTGTTCCAACACCGGAACCGCCAAGCTTGAAGCCATTCATATCTCCATTAGCATAATGAACACCATTAGATAATGTTCCATTATTAAATGCCACACAGTTTCTAATTGTAATTACACCTATAGGACCTGTTGCACTCTTTGCAAATAAATCCCATCCATCATCTGAGTTGCTGTATGATATACATCCATCAAACACATTGCCTTCACCACATGTAAGCTTTGCAGCAAAACCATCTGCATTCTCACCTGTACCGCCCTGGTCAGGGAAATCACAGTTATCATGTGATGTACAGTTGATAATCAGGTTATTTGATGGCCATAAATCCTTAGTAGCAGCTGTTGTGTCATATCTTGAAATCTGGAGTCCTGAATCTCTGTTTGCCTCAAATACACATTTTTCAAAAATGTTGTTATTACCAGCAAGTAATACTCCGTTATCTCCAGCGCCATAGAAGTTAATTCCCTGGAAATACCAGTAATCTCCATCTACAACAACACCTCTGTTTGCTCCGTCAAGCTTCTGTGCTGAGAAATCAAACTTAACTTCCTTGCCACTTTCAGCCTTTACAATAATATAAGAGCCTGATTTTCCATTCATGGCATTATTGATTACAATTGTATCAGAGAACTTATATGTTCCCTCTTTTACAATAATTACATCGCCAGCCTTAGCTGAACTGATTGCATTAAGAATTTCATTTGAGGATGATACATACTTTGCATTCTTGAAATCTGCATCCTTCTTCTTACTGATATCTGTGTACGCACCTGAATAAGAAAGGCTTGTCTTATCATATGATGATGTTGTATCTGAACCCGCTGTTTCCTTTTCAGTTGCCTTTGTTGCGCTTTCTGTTGATTTAGTTGTTGCTTGTGTAGCTTTTGTTGTTGTCTGTGTTTCCTTAGTTGTTGCCTGTGTAGCTTTTGTTGTACTCTCTGTTGCCTTAGTTTCTTCTGTTGTTGGAGCTGGTGAAACAATCTTCGCATTAGTACCACCTACAGAAACAAGGTCTGTATTCTTGTAATTAGTAACTGCTGCCTTTAATTCCTTATCTATGGCATATACAGAATCATCTTTATCAGAGAATGTCCATGGAATTACTCCTCCGCCAAGGCTTCCTGCTCCCTTTGCAGATGTTACTACTGAAGGTACATCTTCTGCATTATTAAGACTTCCTGATTTAACTCCGAGATCCTTAGTTGTATCAAAGTTATCATAAGATGTTCCACCTGCTACAGTCTTATATGAAGATGGGACCTTCTCATCTGCTGATTTTGCAAGGTATGCATCAAATGATGATGCATTTGCAGCATCACCTGTTTCTGAAACAGCATTTGCATAGATAATCTTCTGTGCACCTACAATAACATTACCAAATGCTTTGATGATACCACCATTCTCTCCTGAGAATGTACCCTCACCAAGTGCATCTGTTCCCTGATTAGATGAAAGCATTGGATTCTTGCAGTTTCTGAAATAGTTATTCTGTACGAATAATGAAGAACCCATTGTTGAACCAGCACCGTACTTTGCATTGCCATCATAGTAGTTGTTATACATATGCACTGACATTGTTCTTACTCTTGCGTGTCTTGAATCAGAATGGTCAAACCAGTTATGATGATATGTAATATAGTTAGGACCAGATTCACTCTTCATTCCACATAAAGAGCACTTACCTGAGTCATAAAAATGTACATATGAAACTGTTATATACTGTGAATTACCTTTAATGTCAATTGAACCATCACCCTTTGCCTGGTCAGCATCTCCACCTGCTTTACCATAGTACAGATCAACATTGTGAATCCATACATTGCAGTTTGCCGTATCGAGAGAAATACCATCATCCATGAAATTGATAATTGAGAAATTTCTCATCTCAACATTTCCTGCATTTCTTAAGAGGAAACCGAATCCATTGATTGTCGCATCATTTCCGATACCCTCTATTGTCATATTAAGATTTGAATAAGCACTAGCTCCTTTAATCTGTACTCCCTCAGATGAACTTGAAAACTTATCCATTGCAGCATCTGTAACACATCCGATTACACGAACATCAAGTGCTCTTGTTTCTATCCCCTTGCTAGCACTCTTTGTATATGCATCAATTATTGTCTGAAGACCTGTATATTCCTTCTCTCCCTTTGCCTCTTTTACTGATGCTGTAATTGTCTTTGCATTATCGTTAGTAACATAAAGAACAATTGCATCTTTCTTAAGTGTTCCATCCTCATTGTAAGCACCTGAACCTGTTTTATATTTTGATTCAGATGAAAATGCAAATCCGGATCTGTCATAAGAACTTACATTAAGTGTCTTAGTAACCTGTGCTTTGTCAGTAACTTCCTTTCCGTTCTTTACAGGAACTACCTTAATAACATAGTCACCTGCTGCAAGTCCTACTGCATCAACTCTGTAGTAGTTCTTATACTTTCTGATAAGTTCATTGTCGATTCTTGCATATGCAGAATCTGACTGGCTGGCTTTCTTGATATATGCTGTATATCCTTCTGCCTGATTATCAATGGCCCACTGTGCATATGCTGACTCTAACCATCCTGCCGCACCATCAATAAATTTTACCGTTCCAACATCTGCCTTCGCTGTAATAAGTGATGTAGGAATCACGATACTCACAATCATAACCAATGCAAGTACCCATGCCCATTTTCTACGGGCTGCTTTGCTAATAATAGCTTTCATGTTTTGCTTTTCCTCCTCAATACATTAATTTGTGCATTTTGCTTTAACAAGCAAGGGTTTATGCCGTTATATTAGCAACTTTTACTCAAAAAGTACATGTATGTTAAGTAGGAAATAGGTACCATTTTCATAATTTTTATGTATTTAATATAAAAGCATGCCAAAAATATGTAAAACACCGTAGCACATTTGCTGGTAAGCTAATATGCCACGGTGCAGATTAAACATCCGGATATTCAAATATATATCTCTCATAACCATTAATTATCTTAGTATTCTCATTATACTCATATTCCTGCTTAAACTTCATCTGGTAGCTCTTATGGATATGACCATGGATAAAATACTTAGGCTTATATTTTTCCAACAGATAATTAAAGCCCTCAAAACCCTTATGCGGTTCGTCAGGTCCGTCACCTATTCCCGCTGCCGGAGAATGTGTAAGCAGTATGTCAAAGCCCTTATTCTTCTTTATTGAAAACCACATTTTATTAATCCTGCGGTTCATTTCTTTCTGTGTATACTGGTTCTTTCCCTTCTTATATCTTATAGAACCACCAAGTCCCATTATACGGACCCCCTTATACACATATATCTTATCCTCAATGTTAATACACCCTTCCGGTGGCTGCACCTCATAGCAGTCATCATGATTACCATGTACATAAAGAATAGGTACTTTCGAGAAAGATGCCAGAAATGACAGATACTGCGGTTTTAAATCTCCCGCCGAAAGTATAAGATCAATACCTTCTAACTTTTCTTTTTCGAAATAATCCCATAAGTACTTTGATTCAACATCAGCTAACACAAGTATTTTCATTAATATTTCCCCAGCCACCACTGCAGGCAGCATGCTTTCTATTCTTCTTCTTTGACAACACCCTGAAGTGCCATTTTTAATTTAGCGTTATCAGTAAGTTCACCATACTGAGGCAGTCTTCCGACTACATTGTCAAGCAGCCAGTCCATAGTGATTATATCTTCAGGATCAATAAGAACGCCTTCTTCAACTCTTACATTTCCCTGCTGGTCTTTTAACTCGCCCTCAAACACTCTGAACCTTGCTTCTTTAAGTTCTGTCTCAAACAGCTTTACAAGCCTCTTAGTTGCTGACGGCAGACTCTCTGAATATATAAGGTCAACAACGCCTGCCGACATTCCCCACCAGTAATTAAGTGCCTTTACATTATCGCCGTCCTCATCCTTACTCCAAGAGCCGCTCATAATGCTCTGGATAAGCTTCTCATAGAATACACCCCAGTGCCATACCGGCATGGCAAGGTGCTTATCAGAATCACTTGCCTTATACAGACCGAACTTTCTCTTGCTCTTTCCCGGAGTAATCATATCCTGATCAGATATAATGCTTATATTCTTCTTCGCAAGATTACCCTCCGAATCATTATCCTTAATACTGTTCCACTCAAGATAAACCTTAGCTCTCGGATTAACGAACTTTACTCCCAGTGCAAATGCGTTGATATTTGCACATGCACCATACACCGGATTATCAGCTATATAACCAACATTATCATCATCAGCCATTGAACCTGCAATAATTCCTGTTATGAATTTTGCCTCAAACATTCTCGCATAATATGACCTGATGTATTTATGTGAAATGTTAAGAGAACAATCCAGAATCTTTACTGACGGATGTGCTATCGCAGCCTTCAGTCCTGCCATATTCATTGCAGAAGATGTCACGAATATAAGGTCACAGCCTTTCTCTATAAGTCTGTTAATTGCCGCCTCATCACTCTGCTCCGGCATCACATTCTCCTCAACATATGTCTCTATCTGGTCACCAAATGTATCATCAATGTACTGTCTTCCAAGCTCATGTGCATAACACCACTCTGAATCCTGTGGTGTCTTTTCATATACAAATCCAACCTTAAGCTTCTTAACTCCGCCACCCATTGGAAGCAGATAGCTTAATATATTCTTCTTAGGTGCTGCAGCCGGTGTCATCTTAAGTTCTACTTCGCTGTTATCATCAATGAGTTCGAATTCAGCCCATGTCTTGGCGACATTCTTTGCCATCTCAGACTTAGTCATCCTCTTAACAGCATCATATCCATGAATATGAATGAATCGTAAAAATGAATCTCCCGTTGGGAAATCAAACTTATCCCCGCCTCTTGATTCATAAGCAAGCCTGAAATTAAGATAACATGAAACAAGATCTTTCTTATCATCTTCATCCATCGGCTCTCCCGGTGTAATCCCAACCAGCTCCATAAGAGTTGTAAAACTGCCCTCTTTACTGAAATATATATCGTTTAACTTAGTAGATTTATAAAAATCCATGAATTCATAATATATCTTAACATCAGGATCATCACTATACTTAGGTATCTTTCTTATAACCTGTGCACTTACTGTCACCGCCTTAAAATACTTAAGTACACTGACTCTTTTATTACCTTCAAGCACATAGAACTTATTCATGTACTCATATACTTTAATATCGTCTCTTATTCCCTCATTTACCTGACTGTCGCTAAGTGAAGCCCACTTTGCCGAAAATTCTGTTCCCCAGTCAAGTATAGGCATAAAGTTGTCTGCAAATGCTGTAGTTCTTCCCGCTGTACATGTTCCTACTACCAGCCTTAATGGAATCTGGTCACTTCCAAGACTGACTTCTCTGTCAATACTGCTTTCATCAATAATATCCTCCAGAACCGGAAGATATGGATAAGTACCCTTATTTACACACGCATGATATTCTTTTTTACCAATCTTTACTGCACTGAGATAATCCTGCACTGACATATCTTTTACCTTTCCTTTCTGTCTGCATTCTACCCTTTAATGTTCCTGTATGTAACATTTGCAGACCGCCATATCTTATTTATTTCTACTTACATATATAAAACTATCACATTTTCACCAAAAAATACACCTTAAAATTGACTTTTGTTAATTATGCTAGTATCTTATTCGATAGGCTTGAAATTTTTCTATATTTCCGGTCTGAATAAAATGCATGCAGATACGCATTTAAAGAAATGGAGTATACATATGAATATTGAATTTTCTAAAAGAGCTGACCGCTTTGGCAGCAACATTTTTAATATACTTAATGAAAAGAAGAACGACCGACTTGCACAGGGAAAGCCGGTATATAACTTTACTGTAGGGACTCCTGATTTCAAGCCTGATGAATCTGTTATGAAGGTTGTTTCAGAGGCAGCACTTGATCCTGAGAATTACAAATACTCACTTGGTGATACTGATGAGCTGCTTGACGCCGTATGCAAATGGTACAAACGCCGTTACAACACTGTTATCACACCTGATGAAGTCACCTCTGTATTCGGAACTCAGGAAGGTATGGCTCATATTGCCCTTGCTTTGTGCAATCCGGGAGATTTATGCTTAGTTCCTAATCCGGGATATCCTATATTCGAGATTGGACCATTCCTGTGTGATGCACAGATTGCTTATTACAATCTTCTTCCAGAGAATGATTATCTTATAGATTTTGATTCTATTGATGAAGATACTGCAAAAAGAGCCAAAATGATGGTTGTATCTTATCCACTGAATCCTGTATGTGCTACTGCACCTGATGAATTCTACGATAAACTCATCGCATTTGCAAAGAAATATAACATCATTATTATACACGACAACGCATATTCTGAGATTATATATGACGGACAGATTGGTGGCTCTTTCTTAAGCCACGAAGGTGCTATGGAAGTCGGAGTTGAATTCAACTCTCTTTCTAAGACTTATAATCTTACTGGTCTGCGCCTTTCATTTCTTATCGGAAACCGTGAAATCGTAAGCAAATTCAAAACTGTCCGCTCACAATTTGACTATGGAACAAGTCTTATATACCAGAAAGCTGCTGTTGCTGCACTTAACGGTTCGCAAGGATATGTCGCTGACAACCGTGCTGAATATGAGTTAAGAAGAAATGCTCTCGTTGCCGGAATTAAGAAGCTTGGACTTAAACCTGCTGATGTTAAAGGCACAATGTTTGTATGGGCTGCCATTCCTGACTGCTATACCAGTTCAGCTGATTATGTTATGGAACTTCTTAATAAGACTGGCGTTTTATGTACACCTGGAAGCAGCTTCGGAAGCCTTGGAGAAGGTCATGTAAGATTTGCCCTTGTACTTCCCCATGAAGAAATTGAGAATATTTTTTCTAATCTGTAATTCACTAAAAAACATAATATACGTACAAAACCCCGTATCCTGCAAAACAGAATACGGGGTTTATATGTATCTTTGACATTAACAATCACTGGTGATTAGCCACGGATCTTCTTAACAAGAGCAACAGCCTCTGCTGTCATATCCTTAATCTTGTCAAATTCTCCTGCCTTAACCATATCACCCTTAACCATCCATGATCCACCACAGCAGAAGATCTTATCGCATGATAAGAATTCCTCAAGGTTAGCTGTGTTGATACCACCTGTAGGCATGATTCTTACATTAGTGTAAGCTGCACACATAGCCTTAATCATCTTGATTCCACCTGCAGCTGTAGCTGGGAAGAATTTAACTCTTGTAAGGCCTCTCTTAACAGCCTGTGCAAGCTCTGAAGGTGTAACGATACCTGGCATAACAGGAATGTTCTTAGAAATACAGTAATCAACGATTTCTGGATCAAATCCTGGGCTTACGATAACTGAAGCACCAGCTGCTACAGCTCTGTCAACCTGCTCTGTTGTAAGTACTGTACCTGCTGCAAGTACCATATCTGGATATGCTTCATGCATAAGACGGATAGATTCCTCAGCTGCTGCTGTACGGAATGTAACCTCTGCACAAGGAAGACCACCCTCAACTAAAGCCTTAGCTAATGGAAGTGCATCTTTAGCATCATTCAATACTACTACTGGAATTACTCCAAGTTCTTCAAATTTGTCTGCAATATTGCTCATAATTATATAGACTCCTTTCATATTTCCCCAATCTCTGGGATAATTTTGTCCGCAAATATTCTATCACACTCTCATCGCCATTACAAGCATTATAAATGTTGTTATTCCCTCAGCAACAGCATACGCAAGCCATACTCCTGTCATTCCAAAAAATGCCGACATTACAAAAACCGCACCTAAAATCAGCACAAATCCTCTTGCCACAGAAACAACTGCCGCTTTAAACGCATCCTCTGTTGCACTGAATGCACCGCCACCTACAATGTTAATTCCCGCAAAGAATATTCCAATAAAATATAACTTAACGCCTTCTGTTGCGTAAAGCCTTAACATTTCTGAACCTTCACTGTTAAACACTGCGACAAACTGTCCTGCAAATATAAACAATATACTATACATAACCGCTGCAAGTACAAATGCTGTTGTATAGCCCATTCGTTTTAACTGTGTACATCCATCCTTGTCTCCCCTGCCGAAACAACTGCTTATAAGTGGCTGACTTCCCTGTGCAACACCATTAAATACCGCAGTTGTGACAATTGCAATATTAGCCACAACTCCGTATGCAGCTACTCCGACATTACCAGCCAGCTTAAGTATTACGAAATTAAAAGCAAGTGTAATGACCGCTGACGACATCTCTCCTACAAATGCCGATACACCAAGCTGGCTTCCTGCCACAAGTTTTCTTACTGAAGGCTTACACACAACAAGCCTGACACTGCTTTTCTTAGAGAAGAAATGTATGCTGCATATTCCCATACCTATAATCGGCGACAAAGCTGTTGCCAGTGCTGCACCTTCCATTCCCAGATTCATCGGGAACATGAGAATATAGTCAAACACTATATTAAACAGGCTGCTAAAAAGTGTTGCACTCATAGCAATTCCCGGGGCTCCGTCATTTCTTACAAATGCATTAGTCACATAGTTGCACATAAACATAGGTGCAAAACACATAAATATCTTAGTGTAATTATTTCCAACTGCTACAATATGTTCATCAGCTCCTAGAACACGCATGATATCTGCCGAAAAGAATATTCCGGCAAAAACGAATAGCATGCTTGACAATATACACCATATTAATGCATTCCAGAAATAATCATCTGCATCTGCATCTTTTTTAATCTTACTAATTGCATACCTTATAGCTGAACCAACACCAATCATCTCACCAATTGAGAATATTATACTATATAATGGCATAACAAGATTTAATGCTGTAAGTCCGTCTGCTCCCTTTGCTATAGATATAAAATACGAGTCAGCAAGAACGTAGCATGAAAACCCTATCATTCCGAGAATATTCTGCGATACATATTTAGAAAAATTCTTTCTGTTTTCCTCCTTGCTCATCGAAATCTCCTTAATTAAATAATATATGTTGCAAAAACGGCTCCCGTTGGGAGCCGCATTTTACACACTATCATATCTCTTAACGCAAAGCAATTACATGCCCATAATTTTTTACTTAGTTCCGAAGATTCGGTCTCCGGCATCCCCAAGTCCTGGGCAGATATAAGCATCTGCGTTAAGCTCTCTGTCAAGATGTCCAATGTATATCTGAACATCTGGATGTGCCTTATGAAGCTTTTCAACTCCCTCTGGGGCAGCTATTATACACATGAACTTAATCTGCTTTCCGCCAACCTTCTTTATCTGGTCAATTGCATCCACTGCTGAGCCACCTGTTGCAAGCATCGGATCTGTTACAACAATAGTTCTTTCCTCAATTGGATGTGGAAGCTTGCAGTAATATGGTACAGGCTCATGTGTCTCTTCATTACGATACATTCCAATATGTCCAACCTTAGCTGTTGGTACAAGTGAAAGTACACCAGGAACCATGCCAAGGCCTGCCCTTAAAATAGGAACAATTGCAAGCTTACGGCCTGAAATCATAGGGGTCATACAAGTCTCAATAGGTGTCTCAATCTCAACATCTTCTGTCGGAAGATCTGATAATGCCTCAAAACCTTCAAGCATAGCTATTTCTTCAACGAGCTTTCTAAATTCATTAGTTCCTGTTTTCTTATCTCTAAGAATTGAAATCTTATGCTGGATAAGTGGATGTGTAAATATAGTTATATTCTTCTCATTCTCAAAATCCATCATTATTAAGTACCTCCAAATTTTATTGTTATTTACTTATTATCTTCTGATTCTTCTTTTTCAGAGTCTGTGTTCATAACATAAACTCCACGGCTGCTGTCACCTGCTGGATTCTTACCGAATTCATAATCATTACCAGGTAATATAGCATTAAGAAGAATACCTGCTATAGCAGCGATTGCAAGTGCTGTAAGTGTTATAGATGTTCCACCGATTGTAAATGTAAGTCCATCACCGAAACCTAAACCACATACGAATATAACACCTGCAATAATAAGGTTTCTTGACTTTGTAAGATCAACCTGGTTCTCAACAACATTTCTAACACCGATAGCTGATATCATACCATAAAGCATGAATGATACACCACCGATAATTGCTGTTGGCATAGTTGATATAACTGATGAAAACTTTGGTATAAATGAAAGTATAATTGCAAATACTGCTGCAATTCTGATTACTCTTGGGTCATATACCTTAGAAAGTTCAAGAACTCCTGTGTTCTCACCATATGTAGTATTAGCCGGACCTCCAATTGCTCCTGCAAATGCTGTTGCAACACCATCACCGATAAGTGTTCTGTGAAGACCTGGATCTGCTAAGTAGTTTTCTTCAACTGTAGCCGAAATAGCTGACATATCTCCGATATGCTCCATCATTGTTGCAATAGCAATAGGTGCCATTACAAGGATTGATGTTACATCAAACTTCATAAACTGGAACTTCGGAATTCCAACCCATGAAGCAGATGCAATTGATGAGAAATTAAGTATTGCTGAACCATCAGGATTATGTACTCCGCATGCATTAAGAATAAGTGCAAATACATATGAAATTACTACACCCATAAGAATAGGAATAATCTTGAAGAGTCCCTTTCCCCATATATTGAATATAATAATTACAGCAAGTGCAACAAATGCAAGTAACCAGTTAGTTGAAGCATTTGAAATAGCTGAACCTGCAAGTGAAAGACCGATACAGATAATGATAGGTCCTGTGACTACAGGCGGAAGGAACTTCATAACTCTGTTAACTCCAACAAGCTTAATTATAAGTGCAAGTACAAAGTAAAGCATTCCGGCAACAAATATACCACCGCATGCATAAGCAGCCTTATCATTAGCTGACATTCCAGCATACATACCGCTGTCAAGATTAGCTACTGTGTAGAATCCACCAAGAAATGCAAAGGAAGATCCTAAGAATGCAGGTACTTTGAATTTAGTACACAGGTGGAATATCAATGTACCAAAGCCTGCACAAAAAAGTGTTACTGATACAGACAGACCTCTGGTAAGTTCCTCACCACAGGCAGCCTGAAAATATCCTGATACCAGAATAGGTACAAGGATAGTTGCGCCAAACATGGCAAACATATGCTGAATACCAAGAATCAGCATCTTTGCTTTACCAAGCGTTCTGGCATCACGAATAGGTTCGATTTTCTTTTGTTCCATAATACGCTCCAATCAATATATATTTTACATTATTATAGAACATATCGTAATTTAGGGCAATGAGAAAATATTCCATTTTAAACATTTCGGGGCATGAAAAGCTTTCGCTTTCCATGCCCCGAAACTCGTGTTATGGTCAGAAATTGGATTATTTCTCTTCCGCGATAGCAGCCTGTGCTGCTGCAAGTCTTGCAATAGGTACTCTGAATGGTGAGCAGCTCACATAATCAAGACCTATCTTGTTGCAGAATGCAACTGATGAAGGATCTCCACCATGCTCTCCACAGATACCTATGTGAAGATTCGGATTAACCGGTCTTCCAAGCTTTATTGTCATCTCCATAAGCTTACCTACACCATTCTGGTCAAGCTTTGCAAATGGATCATTCTCAAATATCTTAGATTCATAGTATGCATTAAGGAACTTACCAGCATCATCTCTTGAGAATCCGAATGTCATCTGTGTAAGGTCATTAGTACCGAAGCAGAAGAAATCAGCTTCCTTGGCAATCTCATCAGCAGTAAGTGCAGCTCTTGGAATCTCAATCATAGTACCAACCTCGTATTCAAGGTCGATTCCTGCTGCCTTAATCTCTTCATCTGCTGTCTCAACAACAGTTTTCTTAACATACTTTAATTCCTTAACCTCACAGATAAGAGGAATCATAATCTCAGGCTTAACATTCCAGTCAGGATGTGCCTTCTTAACATTGATTGCAGCTCTTATAACAGCTCTTGTCTGCATCTTTGCAATCTCTGGATATGTTACTGCAAGACGGCATCCTCTGTGTCCCATCATTGGATTGAACTCATGAAGCCCTGCAATAATATTCTTAATAGTCTCTACTGACTTACCCTGTGATTCAGCTAACTTCTTAATATCTTCTTCCTCTGTAGGAACAAATTCGTGAAGAGGTGGATCAAGGAATCTGATAGTTACAGGATTACCTTCAAGTGCCTCATAAAGTGCTTCGAAATCGCCCTGCTGATATGGCAGAATCTTATCAAGTGCTGCTTCTCTTTCTTCTACAGTATCAGAACATATCATCTCTCTGAATGCTGCAATTCTGTCTTCTTCAAAGAACATATGCTCAGTACGGCAAAGTCCGATACCTTCTGCTCCAAGTTCTCTTGCTTTCTTGGCATCCTTAGGAGTATCTGCATTAGTACGGACTCTTAACTTTCTGTACTTATCTGCCCACTCCATAACTCTTCCGAACTCGCCCGCAATCTTGGCATCAACTGTAGGAATCTGTCCGTCATATATATTACCGGTTGTACCATCAATAGAGATATAATCTCCTTCATGATATTCCTTGCCTGCAAGTGTGAATTTCTTATTAGCTTCGTCCATTGCAATATCACCACAACCAGATACACAGCAGGTTCCCATACCTCTGGCAACAACGGCTGCATGGCTTGTCATACCACCTCTTACAGTAAGAATACCCTGTGAAGCCTTCATACCTGTAATATCTTCTGGTGATGTCTCAAGTCTTACAAGAACGACTTTCTCTCCTCTTGCATTCCACTCTTCTGCATCCTCTGCTGAGAATACAATCTTACCACATGCAGCACCAGGAGATGCACCAAGTCCTCTTCCTGCTGGAGTTGCTGCCTTAAGTGCAGCTGTATCAAACTGTGGATGAAGAAGTGTATCAAGATTACGAGGATCAATCATTGCAACTGCTTCCTTCTCTGTTCTCATACCCTCATCTACAAGATCGCATGCAATCTTTAATGCTGCCTGTGCTGTTCTCTTACCATTACGTGTCTGTAACATGAACAGCTTGCCATGCTCTACTGTAAATTCCATATCCTGCATATCTCTGTAATGTTCTTCCAGAGTAGCACACACATTCTTAAACTGCTCAAATGCTTCTGGGAACTTCTCACTCATTTCCTGAATATGCATTGGAGTTCTTACTCCGGCAACAACATCTTCACCCTGTGCGTTAGTAAGGAACTCTCCAAAAAGTCCTTTAGCACCAGTTGCAGGATCTCTTGTAAATGCAACACCAGTTCCACAGTCATCCCCCATATTACCAAATGCCATAGACTGTACATTAACTGCTGTTCCCCAAGAATAAGGAATATCATTATCTCTTCTGTATACATTAGCTCTTGGGTTGTCCCATGAACGGAATACAGCTTTTATAGCTCCGTATAACTGTTCCTTAGGATCATCTGGGAAATCCTTGCCAATCTTAGACTTATATTCAGCCTTAAACTGTGTTGCAAGCTCCTTAAGATCATCCGCTGTAAGCTCTACATCAAGCTTAACCCCTCTCTCATCCTTCATCTTGTCAATAAGCTCTTCGAAATATTTCTTGCCAACTTCCATAACTACATCTGAATACATCTGGATAAATCTTCTATAACAATCCCATGCCCATCTTGGATTACCAGATTTCTGTGCAATTACATTAACAACATCCTCATTAAGTCCAAGATTAAGAATTGTGTCCATCATACCCGGCATAGAAGCTCTTGCTCCAGAACGAACAGAAACTAAAAGTGGATTCTCCATATCTCCAAACTTCTTGCCTGTAATCTGTTCCATCTTCTCGATATGTTCGTTAATCTGTCCCATGATCTCATCATTGATCTCTCTACCATCCTCGTAATACTGGGTACAAGCTTCCGTGGTAATAGTAAACCCCTGTGGAACCGGAAGACCAATATTAGTCATCTCTGCCAGATTCGCACCTTTACCACCAAGAAGTTCACGCATATCTGCGTTACCCTCTGTAAACAAATACACCCATTTCTTTCCCATAACAAAACCTCCATAATTTAATATTCAGTTATTTAAGTAGTATGTTTCTTAGCTTGTTAAAATTATAACATAGTAATCATTTTCGTGCAACCATAAATGTATTTATTTTAATACAATTTTATATACAAGCCTTACATTTACAGAATATGCTTAATATGGGAAAATATTCATGCTGTACTAAATAGTACAACAATAGAGCCATCATTGAAAACACAATATAAGGAGGATTTTTCTATGCCTAAAGACCCTGTTATGCTTTTAAGCTTTGTCAATACACAACTTCGAGACAATTACAATACATTAGAGGAACTGTGCAAATCTTATATGGTTTCTGAGGAAGAAATAACCAATAAGTTAAAATCAATTAATTATGAATATAATAGTGAAAAGAACCAGTTTGTTTAGTCTGAAAACGCAAGACCTACTAAACTTGTATCTAACATAACTCTTATAGGCTGAAGCCAGAAACGTCTGTGATAATAGTCATAAAATACACCTATATACCTCAAATTAATCATCAACTTATAGGAAGCCACCGCTATTATCACAAAGTCCCAATAAAGAGACTTGAGGATTTTACTAATCAAACTCAATTTAATGTATTTTTCACCGGCGATATATTACTATAATTACAATCAGTCCACCTCAATATTAATTCAAATATTATATAATAAAAAAGCAGGTGCAATGTAAGATTTCTCTGCACATTACACCTGCTACCTTCAATTCTTTATCGTATTACCAGACCAGCTTATTTCTGTCTTGCAGCGGCTCTGGCTGTCAGCTTTCCATCTACAAGGTCAATAACAATATCATCACCTGTATTGATATTGCCTGCAAGTATTAACTTGGCTGCCAGTGTCTCAACTGTCTTCTGGACATATCTCTTAAGCGGTCTTGCACCATACATTGGGTCAAATCCGTTCTCAACTATGAAATCCTTGGCTGCATCTGTAAGAACAATCTCAAGCTCTTTATCTGCAAGTCTCTTGTTAACATCTGCAACAAGAAGATTGATAATATTGCTGATATTATCCTTAGTAAGAGGCTTGAACATAATTATTTCATCAAGTCGGTTAAGGAATTCTGGTCTGAAATGATTCTTTAAATCACCCATAACAGCTTCCTCTGCCTCTGGCTTGATTGAGCCATCAGGATTGATGCCTTCAAGCAGATATGAAGAACCAATGTTACTTGTCATTATGATTATAGTGTTCTTGAAATCCACAGTTCTTCCCTGTGAATCAGTGATACGACCATCATCTAGTACCTGTAAGAGGACATTAAATACATCTGGATGTGCCTTCTCAACTTCATCAAAAAGAACAACTGAATATGGTTTTCTTCTTACAGCTTCTGTAAGCTGTCCACCTTCATCATAACCTACATATCCTGGAGGCGCTCCGATAAGTCTGGATACTGAATACTTCTCCATGTACTCGGACATATCAAGTCTTACTATATTAGATTCATCATCAAACAAGCTCTCAGCCAGTGCCTTTGCAAGCTCTGTCTTACCTACACCTGTAGGTCCTAAGAACAGGAATGAACCAATTGGCTTAGTCGGGTCTTTAATACCAGCCTTAGACCTTATGATTGCTTCTGTTACCTTAGTAACACCTTCATCCTGACCGATAACTCTCTTATGAAGCTGTTCATCAAGATTAAGAGTTTTCTGTCTTTCAGACTCGCTTAACTTGTTAACCGGAATGCCCGTCCATCTTGATATAATCTTAGCAATCTCTTCCTCAGTAACACTTTCATGAACAAGGCTCATATCTCTGTTACTTGACTTCTTCTCAGCTTCTTCCAAAGCCTTCTGTGCCTGTGGAAGCTTACCATACTGAAGCTCTGCTGCCTTATTAAGATCATATTCTCTCTTGGCCTGTGCTATCTGGGTATTAATCTGGTCAATCTCTTCCTTTAACCTGCTTACCTGATCAACAGAAGATTTCTCGCTGTCCCATTTAGCTTTCTGGATATTGAAATCAGACCTTAATTCAGACAATTCCTTCTGTAATGCATCAAGTCTTTCCTTACTAAGATTATCAGTCTCTTTCTTAAGGGCAGCCTCCTCAATCTCCATCTGCATAATCTTTCTTCTCTTCTCATCAAGTTCTGCAGGCATTGAATCAAGTTCAGTCTTAATCATTGCACACGCCTCATCTACAAGGTCTATAGCCTTATCTGGCAGGAATCTGTCTGAAATGTATCTGTCTGACAAAGTAGCTGCACTTACAAGTGCGCCATCTGTAATCTTAACTCCATGGAACACTTCGTATCTGTCCTTAAGACCTCGAAGAATTGAGATAGTATCCTCAACTGTAGGTTCATCAACCATAACCGGCTGGAATCGTCTTTCAAGTGCCGGATCTTTCTCGATATACTCTCTGTGCTCATCAAGAGTTGTAGCACCTATACAATGAAGTTCACCACGGGCAAGCATTGGCTTTAACATATTACCTGCGTCCATAGCACCCTCTGTCTTACCTGCACCGACAATAGTGTGAATTTCATCAATAAACAGAATTATCTGACCTTCAGATTTCTTAACCTCATCAAGTACAGCCTTAAGTCTTTCCTCGAATTCACCACGATACTTTGCACCTGCAACAAGCGCACCCATATCCAGTGCAAAAAGCTTCTTATCCTTTAAGCCTTCTGGAACATCTCCTCTGACAATTCTCTGTGCAAGACCTTCAACAACTGCTGTTTTACCAACACCAGGCTCACCGATAAGAACCGGATTGTTCTTAGTCTTACGGGAAAGGATTCTTATTACATTTCTTATTTCATTATCTCTGCCGATAACCGGATCAAGCTTTCCGTCCTTAGCTCTTTCTACAAGGTCTGTAGCATATTTGCTGAGAGTATCATAAGTTGCCTCCGGATTATCCGAAGTGACACTCTGGTTGCCTCTTACTGTCGCAAGGGCTGACAGGAATGATTCCCTGTTAATTCCATATGTCTTAAAAAGCTGCTTGATACCCTTGTTAGGTGCTGCAATCATTGCAAGCATAAGGTGTTCAACAGAAACATATGCATCACCCATTCTCTTTGCTTCATCTTCTGCATTTACTAAAACCTTATTAAGATCATTGCTTACATAAAGCTGTACATTTCCTGAAACCTTATTCTTCTGGCTAAGCAGAGTCTCAATATTCTTTATAAATGCATCCTTATCAATTCCCATCTTCTCTATCAGGCTCGCGATAAGACTATCTTCTATAGTTAAGAGACTGTACAGAAAATGTTCCTGATCAATCTCCTGATTACCATAATCGTAGGCAATCTTCTCGCACTGGTTAACAGCCTCAATAGACTTCTGTGTAAATTTATTAATGTTCATACGATTACCTCCTTCTGTTACAATGAAGTCTTAACTTCACTGTTTATCTATTGTTTTCCTCTTACAATTGATGTTATACATCTCATTGTTAGCACTGTCAAGAGGTGAGTGCTAATGAATTTATTAAAAAAATATAAAGCCAGCAAAATACTGGCTTTACACTATAATAAATAATTAAATTAAATATTTTTATCGCTTTATGTATCTTATAAATCTGATATAAGCAGCACAGAAACATCATTAACATTTGTTCCCGTAGGTCCTGTTATAATAAGCCCATCTGTTAGTTTCAATGCATTATAAGCATCATTATTCTTAAGTACTTCAAATATATCTATTCCTTTATTCTTTAAGACTACTGCTGTATCACCATCGCTATATCCTCCTGCCGCATCCGTAGGTCCGTCTGTTCCATCGCTACCTATACTGAATACTGCTGCATTTGGCATTCCCTTAATGCCTTCTGCTGCTGATAATGCAATTTCCTGATTTCTTCCACCTTTCCCATGTCCTGTAATATTAACAACCGTTTCACCACCTGCTATGTATGCCAGCTTCTTTCCTGACTTATAATGTGTCTTTGCTATTGATGCCAGAAAACTTCCTGCTTCTTTTGCCTGACAGCATAACTGGTCAGTAAGCATTACCGGTTCATATCCATACCGTAAGCACTCTCTTGAAACTGCACTGCATAATTCACGCACACTTCCATTAATAAATGTTGTTACGTTATCCAGTTTCTTTGGAGTTTCAATATCCATAAGTTTATCAGCCGTCTCACTAAGATTCAGATTATATTTTTCTACAATATGTTTTGCTTCTTCACATGTTGTAGTATCTGCACACGCCGGACCTGAAGCAATCATATCCAATGGGTCACCAAGTATATCTGATAGTACTATTGACAATACATGCGCTGGCTCACATAACTTTGCAAACCGGCCTCCCTTTACTTCTGATAATCGCTTCCTTATAGTATTAATTTCAACAATATCAGCACCACATGCAAGTAACTGGTTTGTTATATCCTGCAATTCCTCCCCGGAAATTTTAGGTTTTTCAAACAAAGCACTTCCACCACCTGACAGAAGAAACAAAACGGTATCATTTTTATCGAGCCCACTAACCAACTCAATTGCTGCCTGTGTTGCTTTAAATGAATTCTCATCAGGAACAGGATGACCTGCTTCAAAACACTCAATTCTTTCAATCGGTTCTTTTACATGTCCATACTTAGTTATAACAATTCCCTTATCTATTACATCACCAATACAATCACTTGCTGCTTTTGCCATCTGCCATGCAGCTTTTCCTACTGCTACAAGAATAACCTTACCATCAAATTTAGTATCATTAAGTGTTCTCTTAACAGCTTCATCCGGAAGAACTGCTTTTATTGCCGCATCAATTATATTATCTGCAACCGCTCTCAATTCTGTATTCATAAGATTATCCTTCCTGCCTTTCAATTATAATACATCAACTATATCATTCATTTATTTTATTATCAAGATTGTGCGTTAGTCGATTCGCTTCCGTTTATATAAACAATCACAACAGTTAAAATGGATGCACATATTAATATCATTGAATAAATCAGACATTTTCAGTTCATAATTATTACTATAATTCCAAGCAATAAGGAGGATTTTATGAGTAATAATATGGACCTGGGATATGATATGTTCTGTTACCAGTGTGAGCAGACTGCAGGAGGAAAAGGCTGTACCAAAGTTGGTGTATGTGGAAAGACTCCTGAGATAGCTAACCTTCAGGATTTACTTATTTACCAGTTAAAAGGAATCAGCTTTTACGCAAAACATCTTCTCGATTCAGGGCTCAATGTTGATAAAAGTATCGTAAGCTTTATTGAGAACTGCCTCTTTACAACTCTTACAAATGTTAATTTCAATGTGGACGACCATGTCCGCCTTCTTAAACAATCCCGCGATATCAAGAATAATCTTAAGAATATGGTAGGCACAACCGAATACATCACTCCCGCTGCTGCCTATGAACTGCCTGAAGCTAAAGCAGACATGCTTCGTGACGCACCAATAGCGGGCATAATGCATGACAAGACATTAGACCCTGATATCCGCTCATTAAGACAGACCATTCTTTATGGTCTTAAAGGCATAAGTGCTTACGGTCATCAGGCAAGGGAGCTTTCATATTACAGTGATAATGTTGATAACTTCTATATTACTGCACTTGAAGCAATCACAGACAATACTCTCACTGTTGAGGAGCTTATCCGCCTCACACTTAAAACAGGGGATATGGCTATTGAAATTATGAAAAAGCTTGATGAGGCAAACACTACCATTTACGGTAATCCATCACCTCACACAGTTAATGTACACATTAAGAAAGGTCCATTTATAATTGTTTCAGGACATGATCTCAAAGACCTTGAAATGCTTTTAAAGCAGACAGAAGGACTTGGCATTAATATATATACACACGGTGAAATGCTTCCTTCTCACGGCTATGATGGGCTTAAGAAATACAAACATCTTGTCGGCAATTTCGGCGGTGCATGGCAGGATCAGCAGAAGCAGTTTGACAATCTTCCGGGCTGTATCCTTATGACAACCAACTGCCTTATGCGTCCAAGAGACACCTATAAAGACCGCATATATTCTACTAATGTCGTAGGATGGGACGGAATAAAATATATTGAAAAGAAACCTGACGGCGAAAAGGATTTTTCTGAAATAATAAAACAGTCTCTTGAACTTGGAGGCTTTACTGAAGATCAGGAGGTTAAAGAGATTCTTGTAGGATTCGGACATGAAGCGGCACTTTCGCATGCAGGAGAACTTGTGGAAGCTGTCAAATCCAAGCAGATAAGACATTTCTTCCTTATTGGAGGCTGTGACGGTGCAAGACCGGGAAGAAGTTATTTTACTGATTTTGCAACAATGGTTCCTGATGACTGTATGATTCTTACACTCGCATGTGGCAAATACCGCTTCAACAAGCTGGACTTTGGAACTGTTGCCGGACTTCCAAGACTCCTTGATATTGGTCAGTGTAATGATGTATATTCCGCAATCCTTATTGCCAATGCTCTTGCTGATGCATTTGGAACAGACGTAAATGGTCTGCCATTATCTTTGATTGTTTCATGGTATGAGCAGAAGGCTGTAGCTGACCTGCTTGCACTGTTAAGTCTCGGTATTAAGAACATTTATCTTGGACCTACACTTCCTGCTTTCTTAAGCCCTAATGTATTACAGTATCTCGTCGATACTTTCCAGTTAAGACTTATAAGCAATCCTGATGATGACATTAAGACATGTCTTGGTCAGGCTGTATAAATGTTTCGCGTTAAAAAGGCTGCCATATAATATGACAGCCTTACATATCTACAACTCCGCCAATCCGGCAAGTGCAACATATTTTTCTGATACTGTGAACCATGTTGGAAAATCCGTTATTCCTGACTGTGGCAGATTGAATATCCGCTGGAACTCCTTTACCGCTGCTGCCGTCTGCTCACCATATATTCCATCAGTACTCAGAACCGGAATGGAATTATAATACTCTCCTATAAGGTTAAGCTGTTCCTGCAGCTGTCTTACCTTCTGCCCGGATGAACCTATATCAAGATTAGTTCCCGGCCATGAATAAGGAATTCCGCTTATCTGTTCTGCCGCATTAATATACACATCCTGACCATAATAATATCTTAATATATCAATTGATGAATAATTCTGATCTCCCAGATACTTGCTTCCCCACTGTGAAAGCCTGTTAGGACATGTCACCCTCTTTCCATCGCAGTACTGTGTAAGTATCGGCTGCTTAACATTAGGTCTTGATATGTAATTGTCAAATATATCATCTACTACCTGTGATATACTTTCGAACACATTTCTTCCATTAACCCATTTCTGGTCATATGCAGTTGATGAAGTTATTGTAAAATCATAAAATTTGTTTCTGTACCATTCTGTATATACGCGGTTTAGTGTAAAAGACATAATAGCAAGCACATTTGCCTCAATTGTCTGCCTCGGCCATGTCGAATATATCTCAGAACTTGCCACATTCTTAATGTAATCTTTATAAGTAACATAATAATTATCTGCCTCGGAATCTTTAGGCGGTCCGTCATGTACAACTACAATTTCAGGAACAACAACTCTGTCAAGCACAATTTCACCCGACTGTCCCATAGGCTTAATCTCTTCCTCATCAATCTTAGGTGGATAATCTCCATATAATGTGTTCACTGGTATGACTATATTATTCTGTGAACTATCCCTTGCAGACATCCTTACATTCTGAATGCTTAGTTCCCCTGAAAACATATCACTGCCTGATATATTTACATTATCAAATCCTGGCGCACTTACAGCTATGTCATACTCTGAGAATGGCTGCCTGTTCCCCGGTTCCATGCTATATTCAATTGGAGGCGTTCTTAAGTCATTAAATATACTTATCCCATCTCCATCTGTACCACTTTCTCCTATTATATTATCAGGATTTCCTGTATACGACAGTCTTACAGTCGCTCCTTTAATTGGCACATTTTCTTCATTGACAACACTTACCTTCAGTCGACCTTTATCAATATTATTTTCTGGCACTTCAAATGTATGTACATATCCAACGTTCATAATCTGTCCTCTTTCTCATCTTAAGATAAATATATGTGACAGGTACGCTTATTATGTCTTTTGCATACAATAATATGATTAATGTTATCGGAGATATTATGGCTCAATATAAGATTGCTGTAGATGCCGGACACGGCGGAAGCGACTATGGTGCAACATATAATGGCAGAGCTGAGAAAGATGACAACTTAAAGCTCGCTCTTGCCGTAGGTGATATATTAGAAAAAAATGGTATTGACGTTGTGTACACCCGTACTACTGATGAATATGAGACACCTTTTAAAAAAGCGACTGATGCCAATGATGCTAAGGCTGATTATTTTGTATCAATCCACAGAAATTCATCTCCTATGCCTAACCAGTACACCGGCGTAGAAACTCTTGTTTACAATAATACCGGTATTAAATCACAGATGGCTGCCAATATCAATTCTGAACTGGAAAAGGCTGGCTTTAAAAATCTTGGAATTACCGAACGGCCTAACCTTGTTGTACTTAAACGTACAAAAATGCCTGCCGTTCTTGTAGAAGCCGGCTTTATTAACAATGATAAAGATAATGAAACATTTGACAAAAACTTTAACCAGATTGCAAATGGAATCGCAGATGGTATTCTTAAGACCCTTGGAATTAAGCCAAAGACTGATAATGCTACTACACAGGCTGCCTCAGATAAAGTCCCACAATTGAAATCAGATTCTGCCAAATCCACTGAAATCATGCCTGCAGCATGCGAAAAAAAGCCTGCACCTCCTGCTAAACCATCATGTAACTGTGATGATGACCTCTCTCCTGAGCCACTTTATCGTGTTCAGGTTGGTGCCTACCGCAATAAAAATAATGCAGACCGCATGCTTAATTCCTTGCTTATTGAAGGCTTCCCGGCTTTTATCATATATGAAGATGACTATTATAAAGTTCAGGTTGGTGCTTTCAGACAGCTTTCAAACGCCATCAAAATGGAGCAGAAGCTTCGTAAATTCCGCTACAACACCTATATTGTATACTCATAATTATAAAATTGGCACCAGACTGAATATTTTCAATCTGGTGCCTGATTTTAACTATAACAATCAGTTTTCTTCTGAATTTGAAACTTAATTCTTCACTTCTGCTTCTTCACTTGCAGCAGCGCTCATTCCTTCTGGTAATCCAGTAAAATTCACATTCTTAGTAGTCTTGGCATCATATGTATTAGCTTTCATGACTTCTGTAAGATCAAAGCCTGTAGTCTCTTTAATACTCTCTATAGTCTTTGCAAGTACTGATGGCACATTACCGCTGAATGTTCCCACACCATTCTCACCAGAACCTCCGTCAATAATTGTAACCTTATCAATGCTTTCAAGCGGTTTAGCTATTGCCTCAGCCATCTCTGGAAGAACTTTAATAATCATCTCTGTCATTGCTGCTTTACCATATTTTGCCATAGCTTCTGCTTTCTTCTCCATAGCTTCCGCTTCAGCAAGACCTTTGGCCTTAATACTTTCAGCATCAGCCATACCCTTTGCTTTAATTGCCTCAGCTTCAGCAATTCCCTGTGCCTTTACCGCTTCGGCTTCCTGTTCTTTTGCGAATCTGTCAGCCTCTGCCTGTGCTTTCTTAGCTTCTGCCTGCTTCTGGATTTCAAACTGCTTTGCTTCTGCTTCCTTCTGTCTCTGATAAAGCTGTGCATCAGCCTTCTGCTGTGCTGCATATTTCTCTGCTTCTGCCTGTTTACGGATATCAGCATCAAGTGTCTTTTCCTTAACAGCAATCTCTTTTTCTCTTAACTCAATTTCCTTCTCCTGCTTTGCTATATTAGCATTTGCAGTTGTAATTTCGATTGTTTTTCTCTGTTCCTGCTGTTGGATTTCATATGCAGCATCCGCCTCAGCCTTCTTGACATCAGCAGTTTTCTTTAATTCCTGCTTTTTAATTTCAAGTTCATTATTTCTTTCTGCAATTGCTGTCTCTGCTTCAATTCTTGCATCATTAGCCTGCTTGGTTGCATTAGCCTTTGCAACAGCTATATCTCTTTCAGACTCAGCTCTTGATATCTGTGCCGACTTGCTGATACTTACAACCCTGTCAATACCAAGATTTTCAATAACATTACCCTCATCAGTAACATTCTGGACATTAAAGCTTACAATTTCAAGACCCATTCTTGCCATATCCGGTGCAGCATTCTCCTGTACCTTCTCAGCAAACATTTTTCTGTCCTGAACAATATCTTCAAGTCTCATCTGTCCTATAATTTCACGGACATTACCCTCTAACACATCCCCTACAGAATTTCTAATATAATCTTCATTCTTATTTAGGAAATTGCTGGCTGCTTTTTCAAGCATTTCTGTTGTTGAACCAACCTTAATTTTAACGGCTGAATCAATATTAACATTAATATACTCATTAGTAGGAACTGATTCCTTAGTCTTTACATCTACTGAAATCATTTTAAGTTCCAATCTGTCAACTCTCTGTAAAAACGGTATTCTTAATGCTGATTTACCAATTACAAACTTTGGATGTTTTCTAAGACCTGAAACAATCAATGCCCTGTCTGTTGGTGCTTTAATATAACTTGCAAATATAAATATAATCAGCAAGACTATTATAATTCCTATAACAATTGCTATTTCCATATTACCCCCATATTATCTTAGTGAATTATTTTATTATTCCATTAGTAATTTAATTGCCTGACAATGCTGCTGAAAATAACTGCTTATAAAGATCATCGCTTATTATCTTTTTAAATACAGCAGAATTCTTGACAAGCTCTGTCGCAAGTGCTGTCTGCTGTGCAGATGTCATCTTGTCTACATTCACAGGCTTAGGAAAACTTGATGAAGAATACTTCATTGTGCTGAACTCTTTCTGTGAATAGTCACCTGTAATCTTCATATTAGCTTTAACATCATCTATATTCATATCTATAGACATATTGTTAATATCTACTGTGCTTCCTGATAATGAACAATCAAGTGCCATCTTCATGTATTCGCTTCCCTGTTTCATATCAAAAGCTACAGATGATCTGTTATCTGCATTCTGTACTGTAAATTTCATGTTAGTATCATCAGCATTTGCTTCAATTACAACATAATCAGAAATATTATCTTTTCCTACAAAAGAAATTGCTATAGTTCCATTTGAATTTCCATTAACATCAGCATTATCAATTGAAATTCTTACAATTGCATCATCCTTATTAACATACATTGAAAAAGTTACAGGATCCATTCCCTGAATTGATGATGCCACTTCTTTCTTAAGACTGTCCTGTGTTACACCTGCAATAGTAAGCATTGACATATATGTTGATGTTGTTGAATCCGCATATAATGCATCAATTGCTGCATTAACGCCTGCCTTAACAGCCTCTTCTGTAACTGTCACACTATATTCTGTAACTTCAATATCGCCATTATCTGACTTATATGTAAGGCTGTCATTCTTACCATACTGGCATGCATCTGCAAATGCATCAATACCCTTAGCTAATGCTTTGGCTGCCGCCTTTGCCGGCTCTTTATACTGTGAAAGATTACCTGAATTTAATGCTGACAGATAACCTGATATATCACTCATATCAAATGGATAACCAAATGAAGGATCTATATCTGTATCATTAACAATCTGATCTACTGACATACTGAATGTCTCTGTAAATAATTCAGGAATCTTGAAATACACTGTCGAACCATCAGTATAGAATGAAACAGTAAGTAATTCTGTGCTGCCATTCTGAAGCTTTAAGTCTCCAGCAGCTTTCTGTAATGAAGTATCTGTCTGTATATCATACTTAATTGAATCTGCTTTGACATACTTACTATATGACTCACCATTAACAGTCATATTATCAAACTTAAATGTTCCAGAAATTTCGTTCTTATCCGATACTGTATTAGTACCTAAATTATTAAATAACTTATCAACAGAATCTTCAAGTGACGCACCAACATTCTTAATAGCTGTTACTGCCTGCTTTGTAGGTGATAACTCTTTCTTTAACTTAGGAAGTACAACAATAACAACTGCTGTTATTACAGCTGCAAGTGCAATTAATATAACTGCAACTAATGGCCACTTCTTCTTTTTCTTCTTAGGCTGTGGCTGCATAGGATCTGCTGCCTGATATCTTGGAACATCTCCATTAACAGGTGGAACTGCACCAAACTGTGGCTGAGTTCCGAACTGCTGTTGTGATGCAGCATTAAACTGTGGCTGTGTACCAAACTGCTGCTGTGGTGTCACATCTGCCTGTGGCTGTGTACCAAACTGCTGTACTGGCTGGCTCTGTACCGGCTGTGCCGCTACCGGCTCACTCTGTACTGGTGTTTCCTGTACCGGCTCACTCTGTACCGGTGTTTCCTGTACCGGCTGTGCTGCTACCGGCTCACTCTGTACTGGTGTCTCCTGTACCGGCTGTGGATTCAAAGGATTTCCACACTTGGGACAAAATTTTGCTGTCCCTGCATTATATCCGCATTTTGTGCAAAACATAATTCTTCTCCCCTCTTTTTTATTTTTATATATAGTATCAAATAAAATGTATATTTTCAATGAATAAAATATGCCAGAAACTGCTCTTTCATATAAGTTTCTGCACGATTCAAAGCATAATTTACATTTTACAATACTTTTTGAATTCATAACACAGATCAAAGTATGTATGTTCCTCACTCATCTGTGTAACTTTCCAGTCTGGTATCTTATCCAGATCAGGAAAATATGCATCCGCATCATACTTATAATCAACACTTGTTATATGTGCTACATCACAATATGGAAGAAACTGTTCAAACACTGATTCTCCACCGATTACATATACATCTTCTGACTTATAGGCTGAAACCTTTTCAAGTGCCTCTTCCACTGAATGTACAACAACAATTTCATCTCTCTTATAAGACATGTCATGAGTAAGCACAACATTAAACCTGTCTATAAGAGCTGTTCTGTCCGTAATCTGTTCATAAGTCTTTCTTCCCATTATTGCAGCTTTCCCGGCTGTCTCCATTCGGAAAAGCTTAATATCTTCTGGAATATTAACAAGAAGATGTCCCTGTTTTCCTATTGCCCAGTTTTTATCTACTGTTGCTATCAGATTCATAATTACAACTTCCCTTCTATCTCCTTAGGAACATAGGCAAGCACCTTAATTCCGTCTTCTGTGTACTCTTCACTTTCAAGCTGTCCAAACTGCCTTATAAGCTGTATCTTGCCTGCTTCGCTGTAAGGAAATACTCTTTCAATTCTTATTCTGCTCTTAAGAATAATTTCCTGTAAGCACTCTTTAAATGCTTCAAGGCCATTGCCTCTTACAGCAGATATATTGTATGTGTAGTCTGCATGTAAATCTTTAGCTGCCGGCTTCTCCGGTAAAATATCACATTTATTAAACAATGTAACAACAGGCTTTCCTTCAACACCTAACTGCTTAAGTGTTGCATATACTGTTGACATCTGCTGTTCATAGTCCGGATTAGATACATCAACAACATGCACTATAATGTCTGCATACTTTGCCTCTTCAAGAGTACTTTTGAATGCTTCAATAAGATTATGTGGAAGCTTTCTTATAAATCCGACTGTATCAGTAAGCAGAACTTTCTCTCCATTAGGAAGTTCCATACTTCTTGTTGTAGGGTCAAGTGTTGCAAAAAGCTTGTCCTCCGACAGCACACCTGCATCAGTAAGCTTGTTAAGAAGTGTTGATTTGCCGGCATTAGTATATCCAACTATAGCTGCAACAGGTGTTGAGGTCTTAGCTCTTTTGCTTCTCTGGACATCTCTGTGCTCCTTCATATCCTTAAGGTCTGCTGAGAGCTTTGATATTCTATCCCTTATAAGTCGTCTGTCTGTCTCAATCTTTTTCTCACCGGGACCTCTTGTTCCTATTCCGCCACCAAGTCTTGACATTGATGTTCCGAAGCCCGCAAGTCTTATTGAACGGTACTTTAACTGTGCCATCTCAACCTGAATCTTACCTTCACTTGATGTAGCCCTTGCTGCAAATATATCAAGAATAACCATGGTTCTATCCATCACCTTGATTCCAAGCTCATCCTCAAGATTCTTAAACTGGGCAGGACTTAATTCATCATCACATATAATTCCCGTAGCATCAAGCTCATCAATCATAAGTCTTAATTCTTCGATCTTTCCCTTGCCAATATATGTTGCAGGATGAAAGTTATCTCTTATCTGAATCATCCTTCCAACTGTCTGCGCGCCTGCTGTCTTGGCAAGCTCTCCAAGCTCATCAAGAGAGCGTTCTGTATCATCATCTGTATCAAATGCTACTCCAACCAGAATAACTCTCTCGATAACCTCATCTGTCTCATAAACTGCCATATATATATTTCCTTTTACTTTTTATTTCTTTCTGATATATAGTCACTAAGATAGTCTGTTACTTCTTTCTCAGTTGCCATTGACATAACCTTATCTGTTACAAGTCCGGCTTCTTTAAGTGACCAGTCTGCAATTGTCTTTCTTGTCTCTAATACTTTTCCTGTTGATACTGAAAATTCATCCAGACCAAACGATAAAAGTATCGGAGCCATTAAAGCATTTGCAGCTGCCTCACCACACATTCCGGCTTCAATACCTGCATTATGGGCACATTCTATTATCCTTCTTATAAGTCTTAATACTGCCGGATTGAATGCAGAATACAGATATGCCACATTTTCATTACATCTGTCTACTGCAATGGTATACTGTGTAAGGTCATTAGTGCCTATTGAAAAGAAATCAACCTCCTGTGCTATAACATCTGCCATGACAGCAGCAGCGGGAGTCTCAATCATAACGCCTGTCTGTATATTCTTGTCATAACTAATTCCATTATGGTCAAGATTACTGCATATCTTCTTAATAAGCTCCTTAACCTGTCTGATTTCATTAACTGATGTAATCATAGGTATCATAATTCTTATAGAACCATATGCACTGGCTCTTAATATCGCACGGAGCTGTGTCGTGAATATATCAACTCTGTCAAGACAGAATCTTATTGCACGGTATCCTAGGAATGGATTAGCTTCTTTAGTAAGTCCCATATAAGGAATATCCTTATCACCACCAATATCAAGTGTTCTTATTGTCAATGGCATGCCTTTTGTCAGCACTGCTGCCTTCTTATATTCCTCAAACTGCTCTTCCTCTGTCGGCAGCGCATTCTTATTAAGAAAGAGAAACTCAGTCCTGAAAAGTCCCACACCTTCAGCTCCAGCCTTAACTGCCTTGGCAGCCTCTTCAGCTCCACCAATATTGGCAGCAAGCATAACCTTCTTTCCATCAGCTGTCTCTGTGCTTTTATTAATAAATGTCTTTAATTCCTCAATATGTTCTTCATATTTCTTCTTTTTCTTCTCATATATAGAAAGTGTTCGCTGTGTAGGATTAATGAAAACCTCACCGTATGCTCCGTCTATTATTATAGAGTCACCGTTATTTACCTTGTTAAGTATTCCCTTTACACTAAGTACTGCGGGAATTTCAAGCGCTCTTGCAAGAATAGAAGCATGTGCTGTATCACCGCCTTTTTCAGCAATAATACCTGCAACATGTGCTGTATCCATAGAAGCTGTCATAGATGGTTTAATCTCATCCGCTACAATGACAGTATTATCAGGCAGTTTAGTCAGGTCAAATGCTTTCGTTCCCTGCAATATCTGTATCATTCTCTCCTTCATATCCTGAATATCAGTAACACGCTGCTGCATATCAGGATTGTCCAGTGATGAAAATAACTGGACAAGCTTATTACATACATCTTCAAATGCCGCTTCAGCACAGATACAATTACTGTCAATTGCAGAAACCACCTCATTCTCTGTTGTTATGTCCTTTGCCAGATATATCTGGTTCTTAAGCACAAGTGCATCCTTATCAGACTCACCAAGCTTTTTTTCAAGGTCAGACAACAGGCTTTCTGTCTGCTCTATAAATGTTTTTCTTGCCTCAAAGAATCTTGTCTTTTCTTCATCCGTGTTGTAATGGTTTTCCCTGTTTACAACAGCATTCTGATTGCATACAACAAGAACATGTCCTATGCCTATTCCTCTTGAAGTTCCTATGCCTCTTTCCATACATATGCCCCCATTCTACTGATTAAACACATACCTTATCATATTAATAATAGTTTCTGATGTATCCCTTGAATATATTGTTTCCCTTGCAAGCACCGGATTGTCAGTAATAATTCCATCCACACCTTTATTAGTCAGATTCTTGATTGACTCTTTATTATTTACTGTCCAAGCATAAACCCGCTTACCTGAATTATGGATTGCATCTATAGTCCTCTTTGATAAAAATGCTGCATTTACGCTGAAAAAATCTACATTTTTCATATCATAAAAATCACCATATGCCGCTGAAAGTATATAACCCACTTTAATTTCCTGATTATATGTTTTAACTGCTTTTAATGCTGATTCGCTAAACGATGTGATTACACAGTCATTAACCATATTATACTTTTCAATAAGCCGGACTGTATTCTTTGCCAGTGCAGTATCATTATCTGCCGGTTTTAACTCAATATTAAGTTTTATCTTTCCCTGTGTCAGTTCAAGGACTTCTTTTAACGACGGTACATTTTCACCCACATACTCATCTGAAAACCATGAACCTGCATCCAGTGTTTTAACTTCCTTATATGTCATATTGACAATATTTGCATCAACACCTGTGGTACGATAAGCATTTGAATCATGCATTACAATAACTTCACCGTTATTAGTAAGCTGTACATCAAGTTCAATATAATCAGCCATATCATCTATTGCTTTCTGAAAAGCTGCCATCGTATTCTCAGGTGCTTCCGTTGATGCTCCCCTGTGCGCCATGACCTTAGTTTCATGAAATATAGCCACATTTTCAAAAGGATTATTATTAAAAGATATCAAAAGGTAACATGCATCTGCAACCAGCGCTGCAGCCATAATAACAGCATAAGCAATCCGCCTTCTTCTTGCCGGTCCTTCCTGTATATCTATGAATTCAAATGTTATATCATCAATATCTGTATACCTGTAATACATATGTGTAATTGCTGAAAACGACAGTGGGATTGCAACACATACAAGAATACATTTTATAATAAATCTCTCAGTCCTCAATGCAGACAGAAATATGGCATTTCCCAGATATGCCATATTGAGCAGTTTTACTCCTGCCACAAGAAATACTGAAATCAATACATATGTTATTCCAATAATTGCAAGAATAAAAAGATTATATACTACAAGTGCTGATATAGTTCCAACCGGATGTTTTTTAACCATCCGTGCACTCTTTTTGTACGCTTCTCTAAATCCCAGACCTTCCATCATACATATATTCATTGCATATATTCCAGGAATTACTACAGCATACATAATAACAAACACTAGAATTACCGCTGCCTTAATATACCAGTGATTTCTTAAAACATACATTTTAATGAGATTAGTATTTGTCTCACTATATAAAATATTAAATAAAACTGTAACATTGGAAGCCAGAATTGATATGAAATAAAATATGCTTAATCCAATATGTTTAGGTTTAAAAACTCTTCTGAATACCTTATATGAATTGTAAAATATATCAACTATAGATGCATTACAAGATGTTCTCTTCGTCTCAAAACAGACCGAAAGATATGTCATTTCATAAGTGCAGTAGAATACAAATACACATATTGCAATAAAAATTGCAATAATAACAATTGGATGAGTTATTACTCTCTGTATATACTCATTGGTAAGATAGCTTATCCCCGCTATCTTCATAAGTGAATTGATGGCAAGTAAAACAATCGGGAATATAACAGCAAAAGCAACAAGCTTGTATGCAAATTCAAAAATCCATACCTGCCTGCTGCTGTCAATCAATAGACTAAAATTGTTTCGTATCTTTTTAAAAATCATATAACTGTCCCCGAATCAATCGTCAATAAGATGCTGCTTATTTGTGAAACATCTTAATAAACTTTCTCATCTCCGCTCTGATATCCATATTCTGCATATTAAGACTTTCCGAAAAACTCTGCATAAAATCCGCAGTATATGAAAAGACAAGAATCATTGCCATAACACTGGCAATTCTGTAATCGATTGAGAATACAAAACGTTCCACAAATTTATTCAAAAATCCGAATATAAATACGGCAACAAAGCCCCAGGCAAGTGTTGACTGTAAGCATATGATGCCTTTGTAATTAAACTTAAGATGATCATAATTCCACCACACTTCACCAAACAGCTTTAACATAACCTGTGCTGTAAGGTACTCAAATGCTGTAGCACATATACATCCAAAAATATATAGTGCAATATAATTATGCTCTATCGGCTTAAAAATATTAAAAGCAATCAGTGTTCCGAAACCATATATTACACAGAACGGCAGCTTGGCAAAGCCTCTGTTTTCCCAGTAACCAAGCTGCTTTCTGATAACTACACATTCCATACACCATCCAAGAAAGCTGTATATAAAAAACCATATAACCAGCTGGCTTATATTCATGCTTCTAAATGTTATACCCATTATATGTGACATATGCCCCTCCATCATCAAATGGAAAATCCAGAATCCCTTAATTAAAGGAGTTCCTCAAGAGTCTTTCTTATTGCGCTGATAAAATCCTGTGTATTAAGTGTTACAGGATTCTCCATTGTTGTAATAAGTGCAAGATCCTTAGTCATTTTTCCATCTTCAATAGTCTTAATGCATGCACGCTCAAGAGTATCAGCAAACTTTCCAAGCTCAGGAATGTTATCCAGTTCTCCTCTTTTTCTTAAAGCGCCAGTCCATGCAAATATAGTAGCGATAGGATTAGTAGATGTCTCTTCACCCTTAAGATGCTTATAATAATGTCTCTGTACTGTTCCGTGTGCAGCTTCATACTCATAGTATCCATGAGGTGATACAAGAACAGAAGTCATCATTGAAAGTGAACCAAATGCTGTGGCTACCATATCACTCATAACATCTCCATCATAGTTCTTGCATGCCCATATATATCCACCTTCTGAACGGATAACTCTTGCTACTGCATCATCAATAAGTGTGTAGAAGTATGTTATACCTGCTTCTTCAAACTTAGTCTTATACTCTGCATCAAATATCTCCTGGAAAATATCCTTGAAAGTATGGTCATACTTCTTAGAAATTGTATCCTTAGTTGCAAACCAGAGATCCTGCTTTGTCTCAAGTGCAAAATTAAAGCAGCTTCTTGCAAAGCTCTCAATAGAATCATTGAGGTTGTGCATTCCCTGAAGAACTCCTGCACCCTTGAAGTTATGAATAAGTTCTCTTGTCTCCTCACCAGCCTCGTTAGTAAATACAAGCTCTGCCTTACCAGCCTCAGAAACCTTCATCTCAGATGCCTTATATACATCACCATATGCATGTCTTGCAATTGTGATAGGCTTCTTCCATGTCTTAACATATGGCTCAATACCCTTAACGATAATAGGAGCTCTGAATACTGTACCATCAAGCATGGCTCTTATTGTTCCGTTAGGACTCTTATACATCTCTTTGAGATTATATTCTGTCATTCTTGCCGCATTAGGTGTAATTGTTGCACACTTTACTGCAACACCATACTTCTTAGTAGCTTCTGCTGAATCTATAGTTACCTGATCATTAGTCTCATTTCTATGTACAAGACCCAAATCATAGTATTCTGTGTTAAGGTCAATAAAAGGAGTGAGCAGCTCGTCCTTGATAAGCTTCCACAATACTCTTGTCATCTCATCTCCGTCCATCTCTACAAGTGGAGTTGTCATCTTAATTTTGTCCATAATATAAAGAACCTCTCTTTCTTTTCTTACCTGATTAATTATTATAATTTATTTCAAATGTTTTGTAAACAGAAACTGACTTGTATTAGCCTGATTACTTTGTTATAATTCATAAGTAAATTTTACATACTACATTTAACAATGCACTTATTGTGCAGACACAATATGGAGGTACAGATACATGTGTGGATTCGCTGGTTTTACTGGCTACTTGGCTGACGGTGATGCTGTTCTTGAACGCATGATGAATAAGATTATTCATAGAGGACCTGACAGCGCTGGTAAATACATTGATGATAAAGCTTACATGGGCTTCAGACGACTTTCTATCATTGACCTTGATAACGGAAGCCAGCCTATGTTTAACGAGAATAAGAAGATAGTAATTACATTTAACGGTGAGATATATAACTATCAGGATTTAAGAAAAGACCTTATTGAGAAAGGTCATGTATTCGCTAACAATTCGGATACAGAAGTACTTATCCACTCTTACGAGGAATATGGCAAGGACATGCTTAACAAGCTTCGTGGAATGTTTGCATTCGTAATCTGGGACAGCGAGAAAGAAACTCTTTTCGGAGCAAGAGACTTCTTCGGAATCAAGCCTTTCTATTACACTGTTGCAGACGGCAATATGATATATGGTTCAGAGATTAAGAGTATATTAGAGCATCCTGCTTATAAGAAAGAGGTTAATCCTGTTGCTCTTGAGAATTATCTCACATTCCAGTACTCAGTACTTGATGAGACATTTTTTAAAGGTATTTTCAAGTTAATGCCTGGTCACTGCTTTACATTCCACAAGGGCGAGCTTAACATTGAAAGATACTGGGAGCCAACATTTGATGCTGATGAGAGCAAGTCTTTAGATGAATTTGTTGATGAAATCGATAATGTTATGCATGATTCAGTTGAGCACCACAAGATTAGTGATGTTGAGGTTGGTTCATTCCTTTCAAGCGGTGTTGATTCAAGCTATGTTGCTGCTACATTTAACGGTGACAAGACATTTACTGTTGGATTTGATTATGAGAAGTACAACGAGATTGACTACGCCAAGGCTTTATCTGACAAGATTAAGATTGATAACTACTCTAAGCTTGTTTCAAGTGAAGAATACTGGGCTGCAATCCCTAAAATCCAGTACCATATGGACGAGCCTTTAGCTGACCCTGCTGCCATTGCACTTTACTTTGTAAGCCAGACAGCAGCCAAGCACGTAAAGGTTGCCATGTCAGGTGAAGGTGCTGACGAGTTCTTCGGTGGATATAACATTTACAGAGAACCACTTGACCTTGCAGAATTCCAGAAACTCCCTAAGGGCTTAAGAAAAGGACTTGCCAATATTGCCAACGCTGTTCCATTCAAGTTCAAGGGAAAGAGCTTTTTAAACAGAGCCAGCAAGACAGTTGAAGAAAGATTCATCGGTAATGCTTTCATGTTCAACGAAAAAGAGCGTGCAAAGATATTAAAGAACCCTACCGGAAAGTATGACCATAAGGAACTTACAAAGCCTTTCTATGACAAGGTTGCTGACAAGGATGATGTTACTAAGATGCAGTATATTGATATCAATTTCTGGCTTATCGGTGATATCCTGCTTAAGGCTGATAAGATGAGTATGGCTCACTCACTTGAAGTAAGAGTTCCATTCCTTGATAAAGAAGTGTTCAATGTTGCCCGCACTATTCCAACCAAGTACAAGGTTAATAAGAGCAACACCAAGTATGCCATGAGACAGGCAGCACACAGACATCTTCCTGACATGGTTGCTGAAAAGAAGAAGCTTGGATTCCCTGTTCCTATAAGAATCTGGCTTAAGGATGAAAAGTACTACAATATGATTAAGAAAGCTTTCACAAGCGAAGCTGCTGAAAAGTACTTTAACACTGATGAGATTGTTAAGTATCTTGATGACCACAAAGAGGGCAAGGCAGATAATTCACGTAAGATATGGACTATCTATATGTTCCTTGTATGGTATGAAGATTTCTTTGGCAACGGAGTAAAAGAAGCTGCTTAATACTTATTTCCATAATTAAAATCAGCCCTTGCCGTAATTACACGGCAGGGGCTTTATTATGCTTAAAACATATTCAATTAATAATTACTTTCCCATAAAGCACACAGCAACCATTCCCGGACCTGTATGTGCACCGATTATAGGTGAAAGTGTACTTCTTCTGACTATAATATCAGGATATAACTGCCTGATTGTATCAGCAAGTGAATCACCAAGTTCTTTAATATCAGCATCAATTACATAGATAACATCATTCTTTAATGAATCATTGAAATGCTCTTTAAAATAATCAAGAAGTCCTGATATCGCAGCTTTATTGCCTCTCTTCTTGGCAATTGTTATAAGCTTTCCTTCCTCATTAATCTCTAATATAGGCTTTACATTAAGCATAGTTCCAACAACAGCTGTTGTAGCACTTACTCTTCCGCCTCTCTTAAGATACATTAAATCCTGAACCATAAAGTAATGCTTTATCTTATGGGTAGCGGCAACAAGGTCTCCGTAGTTATCCTCTATGCTCATTCCGGCTTCTTTATTGCGGATGGCTCTCTCAATAAGAACTCCCATTCCTCCTGTTGCTGCAAGACTGTCTACAGGGTAGAAATCCTGCTCAGGATATTTTTCCTTAAGTTCAGTCTTAGCCATAAGTGCTGACTGATATGTAGAGGAAAGACCACTTGAAAGGCTTAAATACAGCACTGAGTATCCTTCCTTAAATGCTTCATCAAGATATTTTTCATACATATAAGGTGATATCTGTGATGTCTTAGTCAAATCACCATTTCTTTGTCCATCATAGAATTTCTTCATAATATCATCAGGCTGTACACCTTCACTTACACGCATTTCCTCGCCTAGTGAATATTCCATGGGAACAAATCTTAAATCTTTTTCCTTAGCGTAAGCCTCATCAATATCTCCAGATACATCCATATATATTAAATACTTGCTCATATATCCCTCACATACAATTCATTAGTTTATTATAATAATTACTTATTAGTCTCTTCTATAAATCTTTCAAGCTGCTTCTTTGCTGCGCCGCTCTTAATGATTTCTCTTGCCTTCTCAATACCTTCCTTCATTGTGATACCATCTGAAGCAAGATATATTGCTGCTCCAGCATTAAGAAGAACCACATCTGTCTTAGGTCCTTCTGCACCTTCAAGAATATCTCTCGCAATCCTGGCATTAACTGCCGGCTCACCACCAACAAGATCTTCCTTCTTGCATCTTGTAAATCCAAAATCCTCCGGCTTTATAGTATATGATTTGAACTCATCGTTCTTGAACTCGCATACCTTTGTATCAGCACTTAAAGATATCTCATCTATGCTGTCCATTCCGTATATTGTCATAGCTCTTTTGCAGCCTAAATTATGTAACACATGTGCAAGCGGCTCAACAAGCTCCTCACTATATACACCAAAAAGCTGCATAGAAGCTCCGGCAGGGTTAGCTAATGGTCCAAGTACATTGAATAATGTACGGATTCCAATTTCCTTTCTTACACTTCCTACGAATCTCATAGCTGGATGATATTTCTGTGCAAAAAGGAAACATATATTAATATCCTTAAGAATCTGTGCCATTCTTGCTGGTGCTGCGTCAATCTTAACACCAAGTGCTTCTAAGCAGTCGGCTGTACCACATTTGCTTGAAGCTGCTCTGTTACCATGCTTGGCAACTGGAATTCCTGCTGCTGATACTAGGATAGAAGCTAAAGTTGATATATTGATTGAGTTAGATCCGTCACCGCCTGTTCCAACGATTTCAAGAACGTCCATATCGTTTAAGAACTTCTCACAGTGTGATCTTAAAACCTTGGCTGCTGCTGTAATCTCGTCAATAGTCTCTCCCTTTGCTGCCAGTGCTGTAAGAAATGCTGCTTTCTGTGCATCAGTGGCTTCTCCTGTCATAATCTCTTCCATTACATCATTCATCTGCTCTGCTGTTAAATTTTCCTTCTTAACAAGCTTTGCAATAGCTTCTTTAATCATAAACTTTAGCCTCCTATAAACATATCTAAATGATAGCTTTAGTGTATTACTATAACGCCGTGCTGTCAATCCATAACAACTTACAAAGGTTATTTGTCTCAAACACATCATCAAAAATAAAAGACTCATAAAGTGCATCCATATTATCCTCTGAGTACTCAACCTGTCTTGAGAAAATGTGCGCTGTGTCTATTCTGTCATCAAATGTAAACTTCTTATGCTTTTTATACCACACAAGCATGTCCATCTGACGAAGCATAAGATAATTGGTAATAAACATTTTTGCTTTACCAACCACATCATAATCATACACTGACTTGGCAAAATACCTGAACACAAGATAAGTTATAAAATTCCTGTACTCATACTCTCTTTCAAGCATTGCAGTCATGAACTCATCTTCCATCTCCTGATACTGCTCATTATCCATATTATCATGGAAAATCTCTGCCATATCAGCTAACATCTGCTCCCAGCGGGTATTAAGCACCTCCATGTCCTCATACGCATACATAATGCTTCTTATACATTCCTGAACATCAATATCATCAAATTCATCACTTTCCGATTCGTCATTCATCTCTATAAGAATATGCTCAATATCACTTCTTCCAAATGCATTGACATACTCCTTAAGTCCGTCAAAATCATCATCATTAATGTATTCCTGCATTGACGCACAGAATTTTAATATGACAACCAGCTTTTCATTAATTGACATCTCTGTCATATCAAGAATTCTGAATATCTTATCCCTTGCCTTGAATATCTTAACTGCATAAACACTGTCGTACTCATCATCCTCTGAATATTCCTCATCGCATGGCTTTAACACAGTTGTAAATGTTTTATTCTCCGAAAAAATAATCCTTTCGGCTTCTTCGCAGGCAAGTCCTATGCCGCTTTCCTTGATTTCTCCATAGTATTCAGAATATCTTGGGAACTGGTCGCACACAACTGATAAATGCTCTGCTCCCAGCTCTTTATGAATTGTACACAACCCGCAATCGTCTAAGAGTCCGCAATGTCCGTCTATAAGTTTAAAGCAGTTCGATCCATCTTCACTTTTCGTTATTGCCTCTCTTATCCTGTCTCCAAGCTCACCCTCAAGGCTCATATAATAATTATAAGTATCATCATCAATATCTATCTCCCAGCCGCCAACACAGCAGTTGTCCTTACACTCTGATGTTATACAGTGAAACTGGTCATAATAGAATGGAACTCTGAGTTTCATAATCCTTATCTTCTCCTTAGTCTGTAACGATATCAGCAACCTGATATCTTATAACCTTATCCACATCAGATAACTTAACCTCTACCTGATGTCCGATTTTACCGGCACTGAACATTATAGTCTCAAAATCTGCAGCCGTCTTATGAAATGTTGTTGGAAAGAACTTCTTCATTCCAATAGGCGAACAGCCGCCATGCACATAACCCGTAAGTGGTAGTAATTCCTTTGATTTAATCATCTCTATAGATTTCTCTCCAACAGCCTTTGCTGCCTTCTTTAAATCAAGTTCCTTATTAACAGGAACAACAAACACATAATTCTTTCCGGTTTTTCCAACAGTAACAAGCGTTTTAAATGCCTGCGCCGGATTCTCATTAAGAACTGCTGCTATCTCATCACCGCTCAGCCCTTCCGCATCGGGACACACATGTGTCTTATAAGGCACTTTCTTCTGGTCAAGCACTCTGCATACATTAGTCTTATCGTCTGATTTTCCCATAATTACATTCCTTCCAGCATTCTATATGTTTCTCATTCTTTCGAGGCGCTCATGAAGCTTTCTTATATGCTCCATCTCCGCCGGACTCTCCATCTTTCTGTCTGAATAGTAATATTCAACGCAGCCTTTTTTACCATTATCAGCTTCTGTGAATATTCCCTTCTTAACAACAGTATTCTTGAGATTATTAGACACACCTGTATTGCCATCAACCATCTCTAAGTCTTCCGGAAACAGCTTTGCAAATGAATCTTTGAAATAGTTAAAATGTGTACATCCAAGCACAAGTTCAGAATAATCTTTAAGATTATATGGTGCAAATTCATTCTTAAGATAATCAAGCACATTTTCTGAATCAAAGTCATCATCCTGCGCGAATCTTACCAGCTTTGGAAGTGCCACAACATCAACAATATGCTTATCATCATATTTATCTACAAGCTTCTTTAACTTCTCGCCCTTTGCTGTAACAGGAGTTGACACTACCATAACCCTTCTGCCTGATTCATGTGTATGCTCAACTGCCGGTTTTACAGCAGGTTCTATTCCTATTATTGGCAGCTTATACTTATCCCTGAGATACGATATTGCTGCACTTGTTGCCGTATTACAGGCAAGCACGATTGCCTGACACCCTTTATCTACAAGAAATCCAACTGCATGGTCAACAAGATTTCTTACTTCTTCCCTTGTTTTCTCCCCATATGGAACATTATCCACATCAGCATAAAATATGTAATTAGCCTCCGGCATAGTAATCATTGCCTGATGAAGCACTGACAGACCGCCTATACCTGAGTCAAATATTCCTATCTTCATATTGCTACAATCCTCTATATTCTAATCATTATATACCTTGCAATAAACGATCATCTTATCCTTTAATATCTTAACCCTGCTCGGTCTTATCTCTCCTGCAAATATCTTATCCGCAAAGTCAGCAAAAAGATACTTCTGTAACAATACTTTAAGCTGCTTATTACCAGACCTTCTTATAGCCGACACAATCCATACAGCCGCGAATAATACCGGCCATACCCATACAGGAACATACTGCATAATTGTAATTGCATATCTTCCCGCAAGCATAAATCCTACTGAACAGAATATAACTGCATATACCACAGCCCATATATAAGCCTTCACCCAGCCAACTGCACCAAGCACCTTAAGTCTGTTAGTTATCTTTCTGTAATTCTCTGATTCTTCTGCGGTTATTGATAACTCAATTATCTCCATAAACAAGTCATACCTTTCTTAGCATTTAGTAATAATTATAAGCCCTTAAGTCAAAGTATTCAAGATACTTTATTTTACTCTGCTTTTACAAAATACAAAAACTTTCCCCGTATATGGTGACAATAAATTCACCATATACGGGGAAAGTCTTTATATTGATTCCTGTTAAACAGTTCAATTAATAATCGCTCAGAACATCTTCTACATGCTTAATAGAAATCTCTAAGAAATTGGATATCTCATAATCCGGAACACCATTATCATGAAGTATGAATATCAGTTCTTCCATACTTGTCCCCTTCCGGCGTTCCATCATAATAAAATGTTTAACCTGAGTCTCGTCCATACCACACCTCACACATTATTAAGTTATTCCGTATCGAAACTTTTTAACATTATATCAGAAACATTTCCAATCCGTCAAGAGAACAGGATAAACTTACTGCTGATTCTTTCCAATAATCTTCTCTAACATATGCACTCTGTTAAATGGAAATGAGAAATAATATCCATCAACGAAATCAATAGTCTTTGCAATTATCTCCTTAGCAATCTGTATTCCTGTTTCTTCTCCCTCTTCCTTTGTCATATCGGCTCTGTATCTTGAAAGAATCTCATCCGTAACGTTAATTCCTGTCATCTCATTTTTCATAAATGTTGCATTACGGAGGCTTACAAATGGCATTATTCCACAGAGAATCCTTGCTCCTGTCTCTTCTTTAATCTGGCGTAGTCTGGAAATATCCTCGTCAGTGAATACCGGCTGTGTCATAAAAAATGTAGCTCCTGCCTCCATTTTTTTCTTCACACGCGTGAGTTCCACATTAAAATTAACCCTGCCCTGATTAATTGCGCCACCATATATAACCGGCTTATCTGCAAACTGTTCCTGATTCATATCGCTTATTATATTCATAAGCCCCACAGAATCAAAATTAAACACACTCTTTACGGATGCCCTTACAACAGAAGGAATAGGATCACCTGTAATTACAAGAAAGTTATTGATATTGTTGATATGAGCCCCAAGCAGCTGTGACCTCATAGCAATCGCATTTTTGTCACGGCAGCATATATGAGGCATAACACACATTCCTGTCTCTCTTGAAACCTTTTCTGCCATAAGTATAGAATCTGCTCTTGTTCTTCCTGATGGTGAATCTGGAAATGTAAGCACATCTACACCGCTTTCCTTCATTAAAAATGCTGCATCCATAATCTTTTCATCATCTACGCCTAATGGTGGTGCAAGTTCTACTGCAATCAACTTTCTTCCTTCTTTTCCTTTATAGAATGAAGCGTCAATTACAGTCTTTTCCTCTGCTGTCTCTTCGTCTGCAGAAAACTTTTTAACATGTGCAACATCAGCAGTTTTTAAAACCATCTGGCTTATATATTCAGGTGTTGTTCCACAGCAGCCACCAATAATGTCTGCCCCGCTTTCAGCCAGGTCATGCATAATCTGTGCAAAATATCCCGCATTATTGTCTGCAAATACCATTCGTCCGCTTACGACCTGTGGATAACCTGCATTAGGGAGTACCGCAAAATACTTATCATTTCTGTTAATCAGGCTCTGTACCAGTTTTTTCATATGTCCAGGTCCAACTCCACAATTAAATCCGCATGCATCAATGTACGGATTACTGCCCGCCTCATCAATCAGCTTTCTTGCACTGAAACCTGCACTGCTGTAACCAAACTGGTTGATTGTAAACTGTGTAATAACAAAGCCGTCATTCCCCACAGTTTCAATCGCTTTAGCAATAAACCCAAGTTCAGAAAATGTTTCAAAAACAAATATATGCACGCCACATTCCTTGAAAACATTGACTATATCAGCATACTCTTTCTCAAGATGTTCCTTTTCAATCATATTCTCACCAGGAATAGGCCCTATATCCGCTGCCACAAGCACATCTGTGCCTTTCACTGCCTCGCGTGCAATCCAAACAGCATTTTTAATATTAATCCTGACCTCATCAAAATCCTGTCCCAGACACACAGTATTACTTGCAAATGTATTAGTCCTTATAATCTTTGCACCAGCTTCAATATATTCTTTATGAATTGCCAGCACTCTGTCAGGTGCCTGCGAATTAGCAAGCTCAGGAAGACTTCCTGTATCATACTTTTTTGCATAGTAAGTACCAAACGCTCCGTCAGCTGTCAGTCTTTCGCTCTTTAATCTTTCCTCTAATATTCCTGCTGTTCCATTATATTTCATACCCAAAATCCCCTGTTCTTGTCTTTTAACTTAAAAAGGAGTCACTGCCAAAGCAGCGACTCCAAAATTGTATCATTATTAAGTTAAATTTGCACTAAAAATTAAAGGAAAATATACTTCAATATAAAAAGTACTGCAAGTACATACATAAGTGGAGTAATCTTCTTTGCCTTTCCAGCAACAAGGTTAACAACAACATATGAGATAACACCAACTGCGATACCCTCTGAAATGCTGTACATAAGTGGCATACAGATAAGGCAGAGGTAAGCTGGAATACTCTCTGTTAAATCATTGAAATCAATATCAACAACAGCACTTACCATAAGGAATCCTACAAAAATAAGTGCCGGAGCTGTTGCAAATCCAGGAATTGTAGTAAATACAGGTGCAAATACAATTGCAATAAGGAATAAGAAACCTGTTACAACTGATGAAAGTCCTGTTCTACCACCTTCAGCAACACCTGATGAACTCTCAACGAATGTTGTTGTTGTAGAAGTACCAAGAATAGCACCTGCACTTGTTGCGATAGCGTCAGCTAAAAGAGCCTGCTTAATTCTAGGAAGTCTTCCGTTCTCATCAAGCATTTTAGCTTTATTGGCAACACCGATAAGTGTTCCAAGTGTATCGAACATATCAACAAAAAGGAATGAGCACATAATAACGATAAAGTCTAATATATTGATATTAAGACCCTTAAGGTTAAAGCACTGTCCAAATGTCTGACTGATTGCTGTGATATCAAAACTTCTCCATGATGGAATAAGTGAATAGAATCCGGCAGCTGCATCAACCTTGTAAAGTCCTGTAAGCTGGCAGATAATACCAAGTACCCATGTCGCAACGATACCGATAAGGATAGAACCCTTAACATGCTTTACATAAAGAATAGCAATGATAAATGTACCGATAACAGCAAGTAAAGCGCCAATTCCTACTGTGTTAAAATCAGTTCTGAAATTAACAACTGTAACCTTAGTTGATGTGCTTGCAACAACAAGATTAGCACCCTGAAGTCCGATAAATGCTACAAAAAGGCCGATACCTACTGATACGCCCTTCTTTAATGTTGTAGGGATTGCATTAAATATAGCTTCACGAACATTAGTAAGTGAAAGCACAATGAATACAAGACCTTCTACAAATACAGCAAAAAGTGCTACCTTCCAGCTATATCCCATGCTTCCACATACTGTATATGCGAAGTAAGCGTTAAGTCCAAGTCCTGGAGCAAGCGCAAAAGGATAATTAGCAAGGAATGCCATTGCAAAACAACCTATAGCAGACGCAATTGCAGTTGCCATAAGAATTGCATTAGAATCCATTCCTGATGCTGACAGGATAGATGGATTAACAGCCAGAATATAAGCCATTGTCATGAATGTTGTAATTCCGGCTACAACCTCAGTTCTTACACTGGTGTTGTTTTCTTTTAGTTTGAACAATTTGTCCATTTCAACCTCCATATTTTTATAAATATTAAAAAACACTTAATAATATTAACATATTCTTCTCAATTTTACGACAACTTTTTTATTAGACATATATCTTTTCTAATAAAATCCACTACTAAAAGGGGGAAGCACATTCAATAGCAAAATAGTACTATATCCTTGTACTTTAGTTACACGCCTGTGAATTGGACGTGAACACAGGTTTTGGGATACATACATTTATGAAAAACATGAATAAAGCCATATATGCAGTTGGGAGACCTGCATATATGGCTTTATTTTATTTCTTATCTACTAATTCAGTTGTACAGAAAGGACATCTTGTCGCCTTAACAGATATCTTGCTGAAGCAGTATGGACAATCTTTAAATTCCTGAATGAATTTTTTCATTGTGTTTTCCTCCCGTATATTATTAATCTTAGAAACGATTATAATGTCTTTAGTTTTTTCCTTATGTCCTCTACAGTTTCAACAATATAATCTGCTCCTGCTATCTCAAGCTCCTGTTCTTCTGCAAAACCATATCTTACTCCCATAGAATCAATTCCAGAAGCTTTAGCACCTAATATATCGTCTTTTCTGTCACCAATCATAATAGACTGTGACTTCGTTTCTGTCAGATTACCAGCATCTGCAAGTCCGGCAGCAGCAAGCCTTACAAACACTTCATCAATAACCTGGTTCTTATGTCTGCGTTCACCGCCTTCCAACTCACTTCCTACAGCAACATCAAAATACTTATCAACATTAAAGTACTCTAATATTCTTGGCACATATATTTCAGGCTTACATGTAGCCAGTGCAACTACATAACCATCATTTTTTAATCCGGCAAGCATATCCTCTATTCCATCAAAAAGAACATTTTCATATATTCCCTTGTCAGAATATCTTTCACGGTAATAATCAACCGCCTTAAGAGCAGTTTCTTTATCAAGCCCATAGAACTTTTCAAAACTCTCATCAAGAGGTGGTCCTATAAATCTTCTAAGCATTGTCTGGTCATTTTCTTCTATACCAAGTTTTTTAAGTGCATGCTGAACACTTTTAGTAATTCCTTCGCTTGAATCTGTGATTGTTCCATCAAGGTCAAATAATATATATTTCTTAGTCATATTTACTCCATTATCACATCAGTTCACTGTAATTTTTAATATTATAGTCAGCTATCCGGCATATGTCCTGCCAGTCATCTGCCGAAGCCTCATCATATACTGCCACAACAGTAAAACCTCCGCTCTTGGCACCCTGTGCCGCTGACAATACATCTTCAAACACAATACACTCTTCTACTTTGCAGCCAGCCTTTTCGGCAGCCTTAATATACACATCCGGAAATTTCTTTCCTCTTGACACTTCATTTGTCTGTGTAAATGCATCAAAGAAATCATATATTCCATTCCTTCTAAGGCATGGCTCAAAAAGTGCCCTGTCTGATGATGTCGCAGACACAATCTTAAAACCTTTATTATGCATTTGTTCTATAAAATCTTTTGCAAACGGCTTTAACACTACCTTGTCAGTGTATGCCTCAAGTGCAGAATCATACCATTCTTTCATGATTTCTTCTGTAGATTCCGGCAGATTATACTTTTCCTTAGTGTATACCGAACCAGATTCAAATGTATGTGTCTTAATCTCCTGCATATACTCCTTCGATACAGGAATTCCTCTTCTGCCTAAAAAATCCATGTCGACCTTAGCCCATACCTGTGTTGAATCAAGTATAGTTCCGTCAAGGTCGAATATGATACACCGGCAGTTACTAAGATCTAACATGGATAATTCCTCCAGATTTATGTACTACTTATATGAAAATCTCTTCTTTACATTAACACTGTATTCATCTGTATATTTCTTTATATACTCTGAGTATTTCTTATTAAGCACTGTTGATTTTATAGTATCATCATCTGCGCCATTATAAGCTCTCTTAATATAATAAACAATGTAGTAGCATGAATTATTACTGTCTTCTATAACAGTTACATCTCCCTCACTTCTGTCAGATGAAACAATCCAGTCAGCACATGCTGATTCAATATCGCTCTTCTTAACTTCGCTTACTAATGACGCATCTGCATCAGCATACTTATCTTCTTCATCATTTGAATAAAGTCTGCACTGTGTAACAAATGTAGCTTCGCTTGTTACTCCTGAAGCAAATTTGTCAGCCTCTGTCTTTGCATTAGCCATATCTGCTGTATCAGAACTGTCTGCTGTCATTGTATAGGTTCTGTATGAGAATAAATCATATGTGTCTTTATTAGACTGGTAATACTCATCTACTTCTTCATCTGTTGCTGCAAGCTTCTCTGTAAGTACATCCTTATATGCTGTGCTCTTAAGATAGTCCTTTAAAAATGTCTTAACTCTCTTTTCATTTGCTTTCTTTCCAAAAAGCTGCTTGAGATAATCTGAATAAGACATATCAGCTTCTGTTGCTGCATCCTTTAATTTACCAATGAATTCATCGTAATCTGCATCTTCATTATCATATTCAAATCCATTAGCATCAGCGTCTTCTAATAAAGCCTTGGTCTCTTTTATAGTTGAAACTGCTGAATTAGCGAAATAATCATACCATGTATAATCAGTTGAATATTCCTGGCTCTTATCTGACCGGCTTGTCTTATATCCCATATAAGATGAATAATAATCACCATATGTCATAGAACCATATAAAGTTGAATTAAGATTGTTGGTCTTGGCAATTCCGTAATAGAAATCGAACTCAATCTGGCTTATCTTATCATTATCAACTTCAATATAATCATTATAAATGCTGTTAAGCTTAAGACCAATAGCTGTGCCGCTTCCAAGTATTATACCTGCAAGAACCGCAATACACACCCACTTAGTAATAAATCTCCTCTTAGCTTCTTTTCTTTCTGCTTCTTTCCTTTTCTGCATCTTACGGTCATACTTAGTAACAACCTTCTCCTTATCTGATGCCGCATTATTATTAGCCATAATGTCCTCCCTATTCATATCCATTTATTTCTTTAATTCTGTCTAACTGCTTCATCCACTCATGTGAACTTGCATCACTTGGCATTCTTAAATCACCTCTTGGCGATACTGCAACTGAACCGACCTTTGGGCCGTCAGGCAGGCATGAACGCTTAAACTGCTGTGCAAAGAATCTCCATGTAAATGTCCTCAGCCACTTATAGATAGTCTTATCATCATATTCTCCTGCAAATGCGTACTTTGCCATTCTGAATATCTTATCCGGTTCTGCACCGAATCTTAACATATGGTACATAAAGAAATCATGCAGTTCATATGGTCCTACAAGATCTTCAGTTTTCTGTGCAATAGTACCATCTTCCTTAGGTGGAAGAAGCTCAGGGCTTACCGGTGTATCAAGTACATCATTAAGAACTGATGACAGTTCTTCATTGCCACATGTATCAGCATAGAACTGCACCAGATGCCTTACAAGTGTCTTAGGTACTGATGCATTAACTCCATACATTGACATATGATCGCCATTATATGTTGCCCAGCCTAATGCAAGCTCTGACATATCACCTGTTCCTATTACCATTCCGTTAGTCTGGTTGGCAATATCCATAAGTATCTGTGTTCTCTCTCTTGCCTGACCGTTCTCATAAGTCACATTATGATTATTCTCATCATGTCCGATATCTTCAAAATGCTGTCTTACAGCCTTCATGATATTGATTTCCCTGAGCGAACAGCCAAGCTGCTTAGTAAGCTTGACAGCATTATTATAAGTTCTGTCTGTTGTACCAAAGCAAGGCATCGTTATACAGTGTATACCGCTTCTGTCAAAGCCGCACAGGTCAAATGCCCTTACAGTTACAAGAAGTGCCAGTGTCGAATCAAGTCCACCCGATATTCCGATTACAGCATTTTTACAATTGGTATGTTCAAGTCTCTTCTTAAGTCCGTAAGACTGTATATTAAGAATCTCCTCACACCTTGAGTCTCTCTCCTTCTTATCAGATGGTACGAAAGGAGCTTTATCAAAATATCTTATAAGCTCTAACTCTTTATTAATAAGTTCCTGTGCCTGTACCTCTGTATATGTGCTGTTCTCATCAACTGCATATGTACTCATTCTTCTTCGCTCAGAGCATATTCTCTGGACATCAATATCAGCATATACAGACTCATCAGCAAATTTATGTGCTTCTGCAAGAACTGTACCATTCTCACATATAAGATTATGTGCTGAGAATACAATATCCTGAGTGGATTCGCCTCCTCCTGCACTTGAGTACACATATCCGCATACAAGTCTTGCAGACTGTCCGGAAACAAGCTGCTTTCTGTAAGTGTCTTTACCGATTGTCTCATTGCTTGCAGATGCATTAACAATAATAGTTGCACCATTCATTGCATGCTTTATACTTGGCGGCTGTGGTGTCCACAAATCCTCACATATCTCAACACCAATCTTAACTTTCCTGTTATTATCAAATGTAAATAATAATTCACTTCCAAAAGGAACTTCCTCACCATCAACATTTACATATACACATTCATTGAATCCCGGCGTGAACTGTCGTCTTTCATAGAATTCTCCATAATTAGGAAGATACATTTTCGGAACCATACCAAGTATCTGTCCGTTCATAACTCCTGCAACAACATTGTAAAGCTTCCCGTTCATTTCATATGGAAGTCCTACAAAGCTTATCATTCCTTTTACATTTTCCGAAAAATGTTTTATCGTAACAAGCCCTTCCAATGCTGAATCTAACAGCCTGTCATGCAAAAATAAATCATTACATGTATAACCAGTTATACACATTTCTGGAAAAACAGCTATAGCAGTATCTTTCTTATGAGCCTCACTCATAAGAGTCTTAATGTTATCTATATTATACTCACAATCAGCCACTTTAATCTTTGGTGTCATGGCTGCTGCTCTTATATATCCGTCTTTCAATTTGCCCTCTCTTTCAATATCTGTTCTTATTGTCAAACATTAAAATTATATCAGACTGGGTATATATTTACAATAAAGGTCACAAAAAAGTCATTTTTCAGTGTGTAAAAATCATACACATTTTCGTTCTTTAATATCAATAGCATTTTAATAATTCATGTAATTATATATTGTATTAAAATATATTTTATGTTATTATACATTCAAGTTAAATATCGCATTTAACTGTCTGGCAGGTTTTACATTTCGCCAATTATATCCACAAAACAATATAACAACACGAATAGAGGAGGAATTTTATGGGGAATACTGCACCTATTATGGAGGCAAAAGGAAAAATTGATTATGGTCTGACTAACGATTACATGTTTCGTGCAATACTACAAAAAAGCAGAAAAACACTGATTGGACTGGCAAGTGCA
>OIZO01000113.1_pt1 | contig 65664 bp, 68 predicted proteins | sample 1588551 | NCBI WGS metagenome assembly OIZO01 (sample SAMN03283271) | human gut metagenome | biome: human-associated habitat; material: feces | host: Homo sapiens | place: Peru | collected 2012
CTTTTAACCTCAGCACAATCTGCCAACAGTTTACATCAACTGTACTGAGTAGTTACCTCGGATAATTTTCATATCGTTCTCACCTCTTCCTAAAAATTTTCTATTATTATATCATGCTAAGTTCCAATATTCTATCGTAATTCCGTCAAAAGAATATAAAACAAAAAGCATATTATCTTCCCCCTCTGTCCTTTGTCTGCCTGCTGATACTGTTCTGGTTTTCAGCGGCTTCCCTTTGTAGTCTTGCAAGTTTATCCGACAGTTTTTCATCCTTATGCGTAGGTGTATCCGGTTTTCTGCAGGCATTCTTCCAGCTTTCGTATTGTCTCTGATAATCCGTATAAGCATTCCTGCATTCTCTGAATGTCAGCAGGAACTCGTTCATGTTTTCAAAACCGCTATTACGAACCATATTTGAGAGTCCTACCTTTAATCGGTTGATATAATCCGTCTTTTCGTCAATCTTTCTCTGCAAATCGCCTTTTCTGGTGAGCTTCGCCAGTCCCTTTAAGTTTGACATTTCGATTTCAAGACTGCCTCTTAGTTTCTCAGCTTCAAAGATAATAGCATTCTGGCTGTCCAGTTCTGTCTTTATCTTTTTTAACTTCGGATAAGCGGCTGCTTCCGGTATCATAACAGGCTCTGGCGGTAACACATCTGCTGTAAGTATTCCGTTGTCCTGCTTTTGAGCTTTGTTTTTATCTTCGTGAGCATTTTCACGCTGCTGCCTGCTGTGAATGCCTCTTATAGCCTCAAGCACCTTTGTGATAAGCAGTACTAGCTCTGCTATTGCCATATTCAGGATAAGCGAGAGCATTTCGGGCTTATTGCCGTATCGCTCAATCGATCTCTTTACTGGCTCTGTGATATGTTCCCTCTTTATCTGTAAAATCCGTTATAGGAATCACTCTTACACTACTCGCCGTCTTAGGTTCTTTCAAAACACATTTACCTCTATGCTGATATACCCTTGCCTTATTGACATTTATAGTTTTCTCTTTCAGGTCTACATCGTCAAATGTCAGTGCGTTTATTTCAGACCTTCTCATTCCTGTTGTTATAGCAAGATATATCAACAATTTCACATTACTACTTGCGTCCTTGTCTACCAGCTCAAAGAGTTTCTTTACCTCATCCTCGTTATATGACTGAATCTGCTTCTTTACAATTTTTGGCGTAATCACATCACCTACAAAATTGTAAGATATGCTTATATAGTGTAACTGCATAGCTTTGCTGCAATGACTGCTATTCCAACGCACAATCCTAAACCGAACCACTGCATACATCATCACTTCCTTTCCTCATTAGTCATCCTGTTTCTTTCTGATTCTTCTTTTGACAGTATTATCATCAGGATTCTTCTCAACAAGTCTTGCTGATATCTTTAGCATTTCATCATTTACATCTAATGGAACAAGATTCCATTGTTCATCCCCATGTCTGAGTCCTAAGTATAGTACATGTGTCGGATCTGAACCAATCGTATCAATATATTCAGAACTTATCTGATATACTCTGTCCTTAGCCTTACTATTACTGATAGCTTCAAGCAGATTCTTCTTTAAAGTATTAGTAGTCTTATTACTGCTGTGTGAACTGCCATATGCAATTATCAGCTTGTACTCTCCTGCAGTATTGACAGCCTGTGTAATGTACTCAAAGTTTTCCTTGTCATATGTCAGCTGTGATGTAGTAGGCTTTCTGTCAAACACTTCTGAATACAGGTTCATAATCCTTACCTCATTTAATCCAAGCTCTTTCATATGATTAATCAGATGTAACTGGGTACTGTCAATCTTTGTAATGTTGTCTCCATCAACTGTCGGATGCAGACCTATAAGAATTGCTTTATCACCTTTAAACCCGTCTATCGTTTTCTTAATCTCATATGTATGATTTCCCTGATAGACAACTTCTGTTATCAACTGTTCTTTCTTACTTTCCATAGCAAACCTCCTCTGTCTTACATTTGTAAAAGAATCCCCAGTAAGCGTCTGTACCTATGAACGCCCTTATATGCCACTCAGAACCATTTTCTGTACATATCAGGTCGTCAAACTCATAGTCTCCTTCTATCAGGTTATACCCCCTGAGACAATCCTTATATGTATCACTGTCTATACCATCATCATCCGTCAGTATATGGAAATTACCACATGCACCATCTTCAAAACATTCTTCAACAAGTCCAATGTGATACTTTGCATTATCTATTACCTTCTGTGGAATGCCTGTAGAAGCCTGTATAACCCCTTGAAGCTCTTTTTCACTCCTAAATGTATATTTCATGCCAGACTCCTATTCTACAATGCTTACAGCGTCATTTACGGCGTTATAGTAATACAGATTGTCAGACAGTACATCTTCCTTCTCCAAGCTCTCTTTATTAGCTTCTTTAATCATTTGCTCAACATAGCCACAATTTACATATTTCTTATCCATTACCAGTAGCAGAAATTCATGTACAGAAGACGGAATCATGTAAACACCATCCATATTTTTCTCTATACAGAAATTCTTCAACACATCTGGATACAAGATACATGAAGCCCCAAAATGCTTTTTGAAATTAGTCAGTACAAAAATAGTCTCAGGAGTGTTGCTTACATCTTCCTTAGACTGACTATCTATCTTTGATACAATATCCGTAAGTGACATAATACTCGGAGCATAGAGTTTCTGAGTATTCTTAGTTGCAAATGTATACAAATCATTTTCCGTAACTTTCAAATGCTCCATCAATGCATTTGTAACATCTGATGAAGCCGTAGCATTGAAATCAATATCAATGATTAGCTTATATGTAATAGCTAAATCCGTACCTTCCAACATCCTGTAAGGTATAGTCTTTAGTCTGCTCTTATTAGAATCAGCATTCACCAAAGTATAGACAATCCTGTCCTTTAGTTTCTCCAAATTGATTTCACAATCAAACTTAGGAAACAGGCTTCTATTAATCACAGCTACAATCTCGTCAACTGATTCACTAGTCCAGTAACATATCTTTGCAACATTCATGTCTTTTCTCCTGACCTGAATTCCTTTCAGTTTTGTGTCATTGTTTTTCATAACTTCAACTCTTTTCACCTCATATTCTTCTCCAAGTCTTTTCTGCACTTCATCAATCACATCATTCATTTTGTCGTCCATAGCAACCTCCTATAAATAAAATAAGAGCAAGCACTTAAGTTTCTATACTCAAGTACTTGCTCTGTTTCTTTGTATCAAAGTTATTATATATAGTTTAAAGTTGGTGATTTACAGGTGATTTATAAGATGTAATCTATAAACTGGAAGTTTCCATTTATTTCTTTTTGCGGTATTTGGGTTCAATACCTACTACATACGCTACCATAGCCGCAATACTAATAAGCATTGCACCCAATATAGGTATAATAATCAAACCCGAATTCTGCCCATCTAATAAAGGCAATCCAATTAACGTAAACAAAACACCATACACGCACCACAATATGCCCAAAGCACGATTATAGCCTTTCACATCTTCTATGGGCGCTACCTCAGCATTTGCCCAAAAACCGAAAGGTTTTGCTTTCTTGGAATTAAAATCATAAATGCCCATTACAATAAATAATACGCCGATTATTACCCAAATAACAAATGCTATTAATCTTCCTTCCATAATATGTATCCTTTCTTTGTAGTTCTATAAATTCCGATTTGTTTTACCCATTTTAACATAAAACTCACCCAAGTTAAAACTACAATTATCAATCATTCTACTCCCCCTGACACCAAGTGCCACAAAAGTGCCCAACTTGCTCACAAACATTCCCAGTGTTTATGCGGGTTTTCAAAATCACAATAATTAATGCATGGAAATAATAAAGAATGAATTTCTTCACAAGACGACCGTTCCCCTCCTAGTCAGTAGGCACGGAAAGAAAAAAGGGAATGGTTTTTCAACCATTCCCATCTTAATGAGCCCACCGGGGTTCGAACCCGGGACACCTAGATTAAAAGTCTAGTGCTCTACCAACTGAGCTATGAGCCCTCAATATATACAAACCTGAGTAACAATCTATATCAAACATCCAGCTTCGGATTATAACTACCGAGCTGGGCTAGCTGGATTCGAACCAGCGTGATGCAGGGATCAAAACCCTGTGCCTTACCGCTTGGCGATAGCCCAAGAAATAAAAAAAGGGTGGGTACAGGGATTCGAACCCTGGACCTTCAGAGCCACAATCTGACGCGCTGACCAGCTGTGCTATACCCACCATAATGCAAAAGTCATAAGCTACTGGCCATGACTCATAAAAAAAAGTGTGCCCGGGGGGATTCGAACCCTCGACCCACGGCTTAGAAGGCCGTTGCTCTATCCAGCTGAGCTACGAACACACAAAGCGGGTGATGGGAATCGAACCCACGTATCTAGCTTGGAAGGCTAGTGTTCTACCATTGAACTACACCCGCATAATTATTAAGTTGTAAAGTCGGGGTGACAGGATTCGAACCTGCGACCTCTTGATCCCAAATCAAGCGCTCTAGCCAAGCTGAGCCACACCCCGTTTTTGTTTCTTGCGTTTGCTCTGTTCCGCAACGCAAGAATGATTATATTATAAGGTGTCCTATCTGTCAACACTTTTTTTGAAAAATTTTCAAAATGAAAATTATATAATTAACTTGTGATTGAGGAAAGCGCTTTAAAATCCAGTAAACACAAGGGAGATAACAACATGAAAGAATTTAAAAAAGGTTACATTTACAGTTGTAAAGGTATTGATTACCTCATACTAAACAAGACAAAATGCTTTATTACTTATCAAGAGATTTTTCATCTTGGCAGATTTAATGAGAAGTTTCATGAACCTAAAAGAGTTAAACTTACAACTCTTTCAGATATGGAAACTTTCTACACTGGCACAATAGAAGTCAATAGTCTCGTTGTAAACGGTCAAGCCGTTATTCTTGAGAGGTAGGTAATTAATATGAGTACAAAAAAGATTTTTTATAAAAAGGATATGAAAGATATCATTCTCTTCTTAAAAGAAGAGGGTGAAGCCACTTTGAACGATAATTATAAGAATTGCTGTCTTACTCTTATCGCACATGGCAGCACATTTGAATTAAAGATAAAAGACAGTCTTAATTGTGAATATTCCGAGACATTCCCCAAAACGGACAATTATGAAGATTTACATAAGTATGTATCTGAACGCTTTTCAGAATGGGAAAAAGAATATATACAGGGTGAAGCTAAGACACTTGAAGAGGTTATGCAAGAACGACTTGAGCAGAAGAAAGCCGAGGAAGAAGCACAGGAAGAAAAGAACAGTGAAGCACTTATTAATTACATCAATTCCGGTGATGAAAACTTTTATGCTGATTGTTTAGTGTATTACGAAAACAAGAAGAACTTAAGTAATTCTCTTAATAAGCTGATTCACACAGAAATTGAAAATTATTCAAAGTCACAGCTTAAAATCGCAATAGTTCTTAAAACTGTATATGACAAGAAGCTCTATGAAGTACAAGGATATAAAAACATTTATGATTATGCAAATAATGAGTTTAATATCGCGCGCGGTACAGTTTCTAACTGGCTAATGATTGTAAATAACTTCTGTACTTTGAATGAACAGACAGGCTTCTATAATCTTGATGAAAGATTGAAAGATTTCAGCATAACACAGCTTGTATTATTAAGGCAGTTGACAATTGAGCAGATTGAAGAACTGGGAATAACTCCCGACTTATCAACTCGTAACTTAAAAGCATTAATCAAGGAAAAATTAAATATTAACGCTATTGCTACAAGTGTGAAGCCTGATATAGATACTTCTACTCTTCCAGATAATCCCGAAGATGAAGAAGAGCTTTACAAAGAAGCTGACGCAATAGACGGTTCTATGAATGAGCTGGAAGAATCCGAGGAAAGCGAAGAAGAACAGCCAACGGAAAAAGTAAAGCTCCGCTTGATGTTCATGGGTGGCTCTGAAATGTCTGACACACAGATTGAGTTTTTAAACAAGTTCCTTGTATCACAGCCAAAAAACAAGAATTTAAAACTTGTTTTTATAGAAGAAAATTAAATAAAAGGGAGATTTTAAACATGGAAAACAAAGAGAACTATATCAGAAAAGATATTGTCAAATCAGTAGAAGAAGCGATTGTTGAAATATTCAACTGCAATAATCGTTCATCTGATTTATCCGTTGTTGATGTTATAGAAGCGGCTAAAGAGCTTCATAACCTTAACGAAGCAGAAGAAACCGAGTTATATTTATTCGTTAAATATACGCAGATTCGTTTTATCCGCTTTTTCAATGTAGTTGTTAAATCTAAATAATAAAGATTAATAACATTATTACATAGTTATATTCTGCCGCCCCAGTAGGCAAGTCGGCGCGGCAGTTTATAAAAAGTTCGTTCGATTGAACGCACTATATAAATATATCACATAATAAAAATTTAAAGAGAGGGCGCAAAAAGCGCAAAGGTGAAAAAAATGAAATTAGGATTTATGACAATAGCAAAGGTATACAGAAAGAAAGATGTGCAGGAAATAACAGACCGTGCAACTGGTCGTGTAACAGGTGAATATTATCCCGTTATTCTTGATGACGGAGAAGATACACTTGATGCAACTGTCCCAAAAGATGTTTACAACGGCATTGAAGAAGATAAAATATACCTCTTTGCTGGAACATATGACGACAGATTCAAGAGAGAAAACACAACACCTAAACCAAGAATCACAGCCGTTCTTTATGGAATCAATGAGCCGTGGCGCAGAGATTTCATCGATGAATTTAGCAAGCAGACATACGACAGCTTTGCAATGCCATTTAAGGACGAACAGCCGTCAAACGCTTCTACTACTGTTTCAGATAAGGCAGAGGATAAGAAGCCAGTTTCTACAGCTTCCAAGTCTGCAAAATAATTAAGTGATAATATCGCGGTCGCTTCCCGCGTTATTATAAACCGTTTGACACTGTGTTAAATGGATTCTTGCATTAGTGAACAATGGCGGTGATTACTCGCTCTGTGTTACTCGTCAAGCCGCCGTTGTTCCTCTTGCCATTAATCAATCAAACGGTAAGTAAAAGTAATAACTAAAAATCAATAACCAACAAAGATATATTAAAGGTCGTAACGGTCGCTTGTTGTTCTCCCAAGAGGTAAGCGCTGTGTGTATTCCTATCCAATCATGTTGCAACAACGCTATTGTTACGGCTTTTAATATGCCCTTGTCGGAATGGGCATAAATGAGCAGAAATATTTACAAATAAAGAAAGAAGGGAGCAAACATGGATTTCTTAATATTATTAAGAAACATTCTTGTACCTATTGCAATAGGTATGTGGGTAGTTATCGGGCTTGTAGCACTTATTATCTTCTTAAGAAACAAGTTCAGCGGTAGAAGAATTAAGTCTACAGGTAATGTGTATAAAGAAACATTCGTGCAGAATCACAGCACATCACCCGACACTTCAATAAATACCGACTATACAGAAGATATTGCAAACGGTGCAGACGGTGCCAGAAGTCCAAACGGCGCTAATAAGGGCGGCTCTAACTTATGCTTGTAAGAGTGCCGCCAAAAGCATGAATTAACGCGGTAATGATATGTTGCCACTCTTCCAAAAGTTCGCGCGATTGAACGCAAGGAAAGCGAAAAGAAAAAGGAAGAATAAAAGGAAAAAGCTATAAACAGGATATGCAATAATGCAACAACCAAACAACCAAACAATCAAATAAAAATAAATAGTCAACAGGCTTTTAAGTAGATATTAATAAAAATACATATAGAAATATAACACATAATACGGTTCATTTTCTCTTCTAGCGCCTATTAGATTATATATCTATATACGCATTATTAAATGTCCTGTTATAAGCAATCCTTTCTTTGCCAGTAGTGACAGCTCGCCGCCGCTTTTTGGCAAGAGTGGCACGCATTACCCATGTACCGCACACAATCGTTAATTAAGCCAGTACACCGCAAGCGGTACATAACCACTTCAAATCTAATAGAAGTGTTCAGCCCCCCGACACATTGAATTTTGCGGAAACTCCGTTCCGTCCTCTTCTACTGATATTCGCTCCTAACTATCAATGTCGTTGATGTTGTGGGGGTTGTCGGCTTGGGTACGGTCTTTGAAGTGGTGGGGCGCTCCGAGGAAGCTAACCTACAACTTACCGTTATTGTAAGTTTAAAGAAGAAAGAGAAAGAAGTTTCGGAAACACGGATGAAACTCGCCTACGGAGTACACAATCCCCGGTAATGAGCCGTAAAGAAAACATGAACGCAAAGCGCGAGTGTTTTTAGGTGAATGGGGTCGCGTGAGCGTTCCATAATAAACCAAAAACAACACAGACACAATAAACATAGACATAATAAACAAAATAAACAAAAACAAAATATCTAATTAATAAGCCAAGAAAGCAAGAAAGCAATGATAAAAGAAACTATATCAGAACATAAACCAATATTTATTTTAATGATTATCAGCTTAACACTGCTACTAATATTTACAGTAATATATTTTGTTATGCCAGTAAATGCAGAAGAAAAAGAAACATCATATGCAGTAGAAGAAACACAAAAACAAGCTGTAAAAGAATCAGAAACTAAAAATGACAATAATACTCTAAATATAGATAGTAACAACGCAACAAGCCAAGAAACAGAAGAAAAATCAACAGAAACGCAAGAGAACATACTCGCAGAAATTCGCGACACTCTCTATATAATTTCAATAACGCTTATCATATTCACAGGCGCGTTTCTAGGCTATGTAGCAATTTCAAGACTAATGTAGAAAGAGAGGAAATAAAACATGACAACAGCAAGCGCAATATTAACAGATTATTCGCAGTATGTAGCAATGGGTTTTTCAATGTCTGTAATGCTTTCTTTCACAGCATGGGCGATTATGAAACTGTGGCGATTCGTAGTCGACATTATCAAGCTATCAACACCGTCAAGGTGATGATAAATATAATTTTCGGAGGTCCCCAGTATGACACCAAGTATTTTAGCAGCAGAGGGAAATGTAGCAGTCACAATGAACGAGGAAATCAAGACAGCAATTACAACAGCTTGTCAGAGCGCAGTTGATGTGTGCAAAGACGGTATTGTTGCTGTTCTTCCTATCGGTCTCTCACTCATGGCAATCACTATGGGTATAAGAATGGCTGTTGGCTTCTTCAGAAGCCTTGCAAACTAGTACTCCGATACTAGCAAAGGCAGAGTGTAAAACTCTGCTGATGTACACAAAGAAGCGTTTAAAAGTTCGTGCGAACGAACAATAAAAACGAGTAACACAGAAAGCGAGGAACAAAGAACAATGGGATATGTATTACTACTGTTATTCTTCCTAGTATGGCGGAACATGGTGCAAATCAAGAAAGCGACAAATTATATTGCCTACGGAACGGAACACCGTAAAGGTAAAATAAGCAAGTTACTTGACATGATTACCAGTATACGCAACGAGGAAGCGGAAGCAAAGAAAAAGCGGAAAGCCCAACGGCAGGCAGAAAGAGAGAAAAAAGAACATGAAGAGAATTAGTAATATAGATAAAACCTTAATTTTATTATTAGCTGTTATGTTCATGTCTTTTTTAACATTTACCGCAATTGTTATTTCAGGCAATTATTACATAGCTATATTTTATGTATTATCAAACAGTTTTATTTGTCTTGCATTACTTTCTATTGTTGATGAATTGATTAAATTACAAAAGGATAACAAGAAATCAACCGAAGAAACCGAGGTAAAGGAACATGAAGAAAATAATTAAGTTGATTAAATCAGATAGCACATATCTATTAGTTATCATTCATGTTATCATAACATTAGCGTTTATCATCTTCGTATCTTTAAAATATGACTGGATTGTTGAGCAGTTCGGCTCTTACACGCTTTTCTTTGTTTGGGTCGTTCCTATTGGCGGATTTATCGTTGGAATCTATTACTTCGTAGTTGATTATCTACCGTGGTACTTCAACAAGAACAAAGAAAGCGAGGGTAATAACAATGTATGATTGGATTATACAGAATTTTGGAAGCTATGAAGTATTTAACACTCTCTTACTTTCAACAGCGGCTCTTTTCGGTCTCATCTTTTTAATTATTGCCGCTTTTATATCCGATATCATAAATCTTAATCGGTTAATAAAGCAAAGCAAAGAAAGAGAACGCAAAGAAAGCGAGGATAACAATTATGAGTGATTCAGCAGATAAAAGCACTATTAATGAAAGCGAGGATAATTTATCGTTCAAACCGTTATTTGATGATGATACCATGACAAAGCTAATTCCTGCGTTAAGATTGAATGGTTTAGCGTATTTAACTATTGTTCAACTTGCCCGCTGTAATGCTTTGCTTAAACTTATTTCAAATGAGATTTCACAACAAGAAAAGGGCAATGACAATGAATAATGGTTTTATGTTTTGGGTCTATTATTGGATAACATACGGTATTGCTCAATTTGTCGTGTACTTATTCAAGAAATTTAAAGTCATTGAATTTATAAAAGATAGCGGCATGTTATCCGTATTTGAGGATAAATCATTTCTGTTTATGATTATCTTCGGTGTGCTTGTAACGATAATATCAAATGTAATCAGATGCGTCATTGAGCATAAAAGAGAAAAAGAAGCCGCGGACATAGATGTTATTGAGGATAACAACAATGATTAGTTGTACATATATCCCTATTGTGATAATGCCGCACGATACAACAGGTATTACAATTGCAGAAGCATTAATATTAATACTTCTGCTTACTGTCACATCAGTATTATTTATTAAGTTTATAATATGGTATATGCACCACATTATATAAAGCCCTAAAATATAGATTGTGCTACAACTTGCCTAGTGGTATAATCATATTGATAAGGGGGTGTTATTATTTTCGGTATTTCAAATACAATCTTGCTTCTTTCTTTTATTACATGTATTTTATTTTCTGTTTTATTCATTTTTATTGTAATAAAATTATTTACTTTTTTATTTAGTAAATTGAAGCATTTTTTAAAATCAACATTTTGTCAAAATGACAGTAGGCAAGCCTAAACTTGTCTACTGTTTTTTTATTATGGAGTTATTATGAAAAGATATTTTTGTTTTTTTCTTGCTGTTTTAATTACTGCAATGTCTATTATTTTATACTGTCCTTTTAACATATACGCTAATGACGCTTTTACTATCAGCAAAAATTCTACTGAAAAAACTGGTTTAACTGCTGACGAAGCGCAAAAAGCCATTGACGCAAATGCAGATATTAAAGGTAAAGACGGTGTTACAATGTTGTTATATACTCCCTCTGATAGTTATAATTACACTCTTAAAAGTGGCGCTTTTGTTGCTCACCTTTCCGATTCTCAAGCTAAAGCAATGTTAATGTCAAAAAAATCTTTTCAACAGTATGTTGTTTTATGTTCTTCTTTAATTTCTAACAGTACTGTTTTTCGTGGATTTTTAAAGACTGTCGGCATTGCTACTACTGGCGATTCTGACGCTCTCACAAATATTGTTGATAAGTTTACATGTAATTATAATTATATTGATTCTATTAATTATGATGAAGATACACAGACAATTACAATGGATAATACCAGTGTTGACAAGCTAAGGAAAGAAATAAAGTTACAATATTACAGAGATAACGGTATGTTTTACATAGGCGGTAGTTTAAATAAACCTACCGATATCATTAAATCTTCTTGGTATGATGATATGACGCTTTATCAAGAAGACTACAATGCAGTTTCTAATTATGACTTTGCTATTGGTAGTGACAAAAATGCTTTTTATTTCAATAGTTCTGATTATTCTTACATTTATTTATATTTAAAAAGCGATTCATATTTTGGAAGCGGGGACCCATATAACAACGCTTCTGTTTGGTGGCAGTTTACAGATAATAACTTAAACCCTATAACTTTGCCTAATTACACTAAGTCCTTAAATTGTACTGAATATACAAGTTCAAAGGAATACAACATGAATTATAATGAGTATGCTTTTAGATTTTACACTTGGTATTCTTCAAATGTACGCGGTAATTATTCTGAAAGATTGCTCAATAACATCAAAGAACGCGTTTGTATTGATACCGCTTCTACTTCTTACGGTATTAATCCTCATGTTCAATGGAAAACTGAAAATTTAACGGATAATTCTTATTATGATTATATTTCTTCTTCATCTTTTTATTCTAAATCCAATAAGACTTTTGTCGGTTTTACTTCCTATGAAGCTTTATTTAATTATGTTCATGGTAAATCTTCCGCTTATTTAGGTTCGGCAATTAATAAAGTCGGTGAAGATATAACATTTTCAATCAATGATATGAACGAGAATCTAGGTTCAAAAATGGATACTCTTATTGATACTATTAACGATAAAAAAGGAAGCATGACAGCCGACGAATTGCAAAATGCTATTGATAAAGGCTTAGAAGATTTAAACAAGACCTCGGAAGATATAAAGGATAATACCGAAGAAATGAACAGCAAACTTGATTCTGTCCTTGAAGCACTTAACGCTCAAAATCAAACTTTACTTGAGATTTTAGGTGTTACAAAAAAGATTGCTGATTCTGTGGACGACACAAACGAAAAAACAGACTATAACAGCATTATATCTACTATAAGCACTATTTTCAACGCTGTACAATGTGCGCTTTTATATGGACAAAATACGCTTAAAGATAGCGATTCATCAGCGCAGGCACAAGCTGTTTCCTATTCTGATGATATAGCGGTATATTCTGACAGTAGCGGCACATATAAACCTAAAGTCCTAAATATGGATTTAAGAAGTGGTATATTCGGTCATTTTCCGTTTAGTATGATTTATCACATGTATGATTGGTGCGCCGCATTTGTAGCGGAAGCAAAAGCCCCAGTGTTTTTTTATAATTACGGTTTCTTAGTCGGTGATAAAGACAATCCCGAACTTACTGTATCAATAGATTTGTCGCAATATGAAGATTGGAGAGATGTTGCGGCTTCCTTCATGAAATTGGCTTTTACTCTTGCTGTTGCTTTTGGTTCTTATAAACGATTTAAAGAGGTGATGTTGTAATGTCTGAATTAGGTGTTGCTTATGTGTTATTAAATCTACTGCAAAATTTTTTACTCGGTATAGGCTCTTTTGTAATTGACCTTATACTTTCATTTATTTCTTTTATGCCAACAGACCCTTTTAATGGTCTTTTAGATGTAGCAAGTGAACCTTTCTTTGCTTATATGCCTTATATTAACTGGTTTATTCCTATTGACTATCTTGTAATTTTAATCGGTAGCGTATTAGACGCTTACGCTTTAATGATTGTTTTTAAATATGTTAAAAAGATATTACATTCTCTCCTTAATTCGCAAGGGAGTATGTTAAAAGTACTAGGTTTCTTATTTTCATAGTTCGCGCGAACGAACGCGCATTTTGAGGTGATTTTATATGATATGGTTTTATACAGGTGTCCCCGGTAGTGGCAAGAGTTACCATGCCGCAAAAGAGATATATAAGTTTATTCAAAAAGGTAAAAATATTATAGGAAATATGGAAATTAATACAGATATTATCCCCCAGCTTGGAAAACGCTTAAAGGGGTCTTATTTGTATGTCAGTAATCACGAATGGCTTAACAATAGCATATTAGAAAAGAAATATGATAGATATGGCAAGGAAAGATTAAAAGAACCTGATGATATATATAGTTATATTCAAGGTCTTAAAGGTTTCGCCGCTAATTTTCACGAGCGTGATAAAAATGGTAAATTTAAGCTTCATCAAACTTTGCTTATCTTGGATGAATGTCAAGAGTTGTTTAATAGTAGATTATGGAATCGCAAAGATAGGTTAGCATGGTGTTCTTTCTTTCGTATGCATAGGAAGATTGGTTATGATTGTATTCTTATTTCACAGGATGACGGTTGTATTGATAAACAGATTCGAAAAGTTCTTGAAACTCAAGTTCTGCATAGAAATATTGGTAATTATAAGTTATTTGGCAAGTTATTATCGCTTCTTTTTGGTGGCAATTTATTTATTTGTATTTCTAGTAAATACGGCTTTTCTAAAAAAGACGCTAAAACCGGTAGTAATTTACTTTTTGGCAGCAATAAATATTTTGACATATACGACACGACGCAATTATATTAGCGGAATCGTGGAGTTTGCGGAACGATAACGCTAATATAATTGCGTGTATTCGCAATATGTTAATAATATTATTTATGCGTATACATATATACACGCGCGCACGCTCGCGCGTACTTGATAATATATACACTTAAACGAAAAGATTTTAAAAAAGGGAGATTCAAACATGAAAAAAAAAGAGATTAACGAAATTATGGCACATGTTGCCGCTCTGTCTGATGAAAAACTTGAGGAAGAATATTACACCGCTGTTGATAATTGTCTAGGTTCTCAAGTTGATACAATGATTGAACGCGGTTATGATTCTGTTGATATTATTGAACGAGAAAAACATGAAAAATATCTTTCTGAATACGCTGATATGCTTGGGTATTTATGCGAAAAAAGAAATATAAAATTATGGGGAGATAAATAACATGGGTGCTTACAATGTTCGTACATTAACATACAAAAATCAAACACAGGTGAGATTTTTTAAGAAGCCGATTGAATTTGATAAAAAGAGAGTTCGCGCGAACGAACGCAAGAAAAAGACAGAGGAAGAAAGAACGCAATTTGATATTGATTTATCTATCAGACAATCAATGCACCGTACGAAAGATAAAATATGGAATATCTGCCTTGCTAACGACTGGGAGTATTTTGTAACTTTCACTTTCAATCCTAAAATTGTTAATTCTAAAGACTATGACGATTGCGTGACAAAGTTTCATGGTTGGTTAGATAATGCAAAGAAAATCTGTTGTCCAGATTTAAAATATGTTATTGTACCAGAATTTCATGCAGACAAAGAAAAATTTCATTTTCACGCTTTAATGTCAAACCTCGGTTCATTGCAGCTTATTGACAGTGGCAGACGAAAAGACAAAGGAACGAAAATAATATACAATATTGGTAATTACCGCCTAGGTTTTTCTACCGCTATCCCAGTAAGTCAAAACAGCGATTCACAAGGGAAAATTGTCGGATATATGCTTAAATATATAACAAAGGATTTAGCTACATTAACACAAGGTAAAAAGCGTTACTGGTACTCAAGAAACACTTGTGAAAAGCCTGTTATAGATTCTTATTTGATAGAAAATGATAAACTTCATGATTTTATAGAAGCATTAGAAAATGATAAGTCTTACAGAAAAACAGTTGATATGCCGTTTTCTGATAATGAACTAAAAATATACAACTTTGATACAAATTGACCTATAATATAAGCCACAAGGGAGAGTGACAACATGGGAAAACATTTGACAGAGAAAGAACGATATTTGATAGAATTTATGTATAACAAAGAAAAGAGGACACAGCGCGAAATAGCTAAGATATTAAACAAGCATTACAATACAATTTACAATGAGATTAAGCGTGGTTCCATTAAGCAGATTGATACACATTTAAAAGAGTATTATATATATTGTGCTGATGTTGGACAACGCAAATATAAAGAAGCTAGTGCAAACAAGGGCGCTAATAACAAGGTCGCCTGTGATAGTGAATATTTAAAATTTATACATGACAGAGTAAAAGAACATTACTCTTTTTATTCTTCAAATGAACTCGCAAAACAAGAGGGATTTAATACAAGAGTTTGTTTAACTACTCTTTACAATTATTTTAATAAGCGATTTATCAAATTGAAAAAATCGGATATGCCCTATAATAAAACTAAAAAGGTTAAACAGGAAAAAGAAACAAAGCGCGTTTACCAGTACGGCAAGCGTTCCATAGATGAAAGAGAAAATTTACAACAGCGCGATATATACGGACATTGGGAAATGGATACCGTACAAGGACAGAAAAAGAAAAAGGGTTGTATACTTGTTTTGTCAGAACGCAAAACAAGACAAGAATTACTCTTTAAGCTCGATAATAAACAGTGCGCCAGTGTTTGGAACACCTTACAAGATAACTGGGACAAGCTAAAACACCATATCAAGACAATCACATGTGATAATGGTGTTGAGTTCTCGACAAATTGCGAATTTAGCAACAATGAATTAATAGAGTTCGTTCGCACGAATTTATATTATTGTCACCCTTACCGAAGCGGTGAGCGTGGAACAAACGAAAATCAGAATAAATTGATAAGACGCTTTTACCCTAAAGGTGTTGACTTATCGAATGTTACTCAAGAGGAACTAAACAAGATTCAAGACTTTATAAATAATATGCCGCGTAAGATATTCAACGGCTTATCATCAAATCAATTTTTAGAACAAAATGAAATGGAGTATTTACAGACATGACGGACAAAGCTAGAAAGATATTAATATTTATAAAAAGGTGTGTGACATGTTCTCCTACTGATAACATATGCTTACATCATACGAACAATCAAACAACATGTCACATGCCCTGTAAGTATGCGCGTGAATGTGATTTACACTCGCGTTTCTTTCGTCTTAATAACTGGTAATATAAGCTAAAAAATTTTTAACAAAAAATCACAATTTATTGTTGACATTTACAAAAAATTTTCAAAATTTTTCAATGTTTTTTCTTCAGGTCTGTGAACCCGCATATTTGCTGAGTTTACACATACTTCAAATCAAATGTCATCTCTCCATTATCGTCAATTTCAAGCATAATATATGAACATCTTTTATCTGCCTGACGAGGATAAGATATGCTTCCAGGATTAATAAATGTCAGTTCATCTTCTATCTGAATCAATGGTCTGTGGGTATGTCCAAACATAACAATGTCAATCCCCCTTGCTATGCACTCCTCCCTGAGAGTCTGCAAATCAAGAGAAACATAATAATAATGGCCATGTGTCAAAAGCACCTTTTTCCCAGCAAGCTCTATCTCGCGTTCTCTTGGAAGCGGTGAAAAAAAGTCATTATTCCCCGGCACCATTATAGTCTCGCACCCGGCAAGTTCCTGTATAATATCTTCTTCTCCTTCAATATCACCAAGATGAATAAGCAGATCCAGCTGACCTTCATTATATATTGCCTCAGCCAGATTACCGTGTCTTCTGTGTGAATCACTAACAATCATTATCCTCTGCATAAAACCTCCAGAATGAGCCAATTAGAGGCACTCATCCAGTTCTTTCTTTATAAGTTCAAGTGCCTTTCCCCTGTGACTTATCTTATTCTTCTCTTCAGGATCAAGCTGTGCTGATGTTTTTCCATATTCAGGCAGATAAACAATAGGGTCATAGCCAAAGCCGTTCTCTCCAACGATTTCCTTGCTTATAAGCCCTTCCATAGTACCTCTCTTAACAATTTCCCTTCCATCAGGAAAACACACTGCAATGGCACATACAAAGCGTCCGCTTCTGTCCTGTCCCTCAACGCCCTCAAGACGCTTAATAAGAGCCGCATTTTTAATATCATATGAAGTGTCATGTCCCATATATCTTGCAGAGTACACCCCCGGCTCCTTATTAAGATAATCAATCTCAAGCCCTGAATCGTCTGCCATAGTAAGCTTCCCTGTAAGCTTGCAGACAGCTCTCGCCTTAATCAGCGCATTTTCTTCAAATGTAGTGCCATTCTCTTCCACATCAAGGTCAATTCCTGCATCCTTAAGAGAAATAACATTATATCCCGTAAGAATCTCCTTAACTTCCTTAACCTTGTCCTTATTATTAGACGCTAAAATAATCGTAGTCATAATTATCTGTCCTGTCCCTTCTCTTTCTTAGGTGGCTTTGGTCCCTGGAATGAGTAAAAATATGTCTTTAACATTCCATTATAAATCTTTCTGTTCTTATCCGGCTTTCTGCCAAAATATTTAACAGCATCCTCATATGAAGTAATCATATAAGCTGACCATGAATCTAATTTTGCGAACTGTCGTCCAAATGCAGAATATATTCCCGGCAGAGTCTCCTTGTCCTCAAGTCTTTCACCATAAGGCGGATTAGTTATAATAAATCCGTATTTCTTATGATGGCTTAAGTCTGCCACGCTTCTTTCCTGAAAATGTATCAACTTCTCAACGCCTGCATTTTCCGCATTGCTTCTTGCTTTTCTTATAACATCAGCGTCAATATCAAATCCCTGGATATCAGTTTCAATATCCAGATTAATCATATCCTCTGCTTCATCAACAGCGTCGTACCATAACTGTTTATCAATTATATTAGTCCATTTCTGCGCAGTAAATTTACGGTTCATTCCCGGTGCAATATTGGCAGCAATCATGGCTGCCTCAATTGGAAATGTTCCACTTCCACAAAATGGATCAATAAGAATTCTGTCCCCTCTCCACGGAGTCAGCATAATAAGAGCCGCTGCAAGCGTTTCTGATATCGGCGCTTTTCCGGCTGCCGGTCTGTATCCTCTCTTATGAAGAGAATCACCAGATGTATCAAGTGCGATAGTAACAACATCCTTCATAATAGTAACTCTTATAGGATATGAATCTCCGTCTTCTTCAAACCAGCCAATTCTGTAATGTTCCTTGAGTCTTTCAACAATAGCCTTCTTCACAATAGACTGAATATCTGAACTGCTGAAAAGCTTGCTGTTCACTGAATTAGCCTTAGTTACCCAGAATTTACCGTTCTTAGGTATAAAATTCTCCCAGTCAAGAGCCTTGGTATTATCAAACAGTTCTGTAAATGTCTCAGCCTTAAACTGCCCCACTTTAATAAGAATTCGTTCTGTAGTCCTTAAATTGATATTAGCGCGGCATATGGCCTCAGAATCACCCACAAATGTGACTTTTCCATCTTCTACTGATGAAATATCATATCCAAGATCATATATTTCTCTTTTTAATACTGATTCCAGACCAAAATGGCAGGGAGCAATTAATTCGTATGTGTTCATATATCCTCCAAAAGTACATTTATATATATATTAATGCCTATGCAAATGAGTGTCAATCCGTTAATTCGTTACGCAGTTTCCCCTGTAAGCATCAAATCCCCCAACAACCGTCTTACAGTTATATCCGAGTCTTGACATTTTTTCACATACCACAAGGCTTGCAGCCCCTTTATCACAATAAAAAATATAAATTCTGTCTTTGTTACTGAACAGTCTTCGAAATTCATAAGACACTTTTCCATATCTGAATATATTATTTATACTTTCCATCAGCTTATTATACTCAAAATGTATAGCACCTCTTATTCTTGCATGCAAGAATTTGTCTTCTTCTCTTATATCAATTATCGTTACATATGGGTCATTTACATAATAATCAATTTTTCTGGAACTGACCATTTCACACGACATATTTTACCTGCATAATCTAGGTTTTATTATATTATACTTTCATTATATTGTTTTATTACCATTTTGTTATGTAGGGCCGCAGAAGCGGCCGATATCCTGACTAATAGCAGTCAGACTCATCAGAACCTGATGTCTTATTCTTAGAATTCTTAGATGACTCCTTCTTGCTGTTTGTAGAATTAGTCTCATTGTAAGAATTTCTTGAATTTGTTGAATTGCTGGAATTAGTTGAATTCTTTGAGTTTGTTGAATTTTTAGATGTGTTCTTTGACATAATATCAACCTCCATAAATATTTTTACATTAATGTAGTATTGCTATTTTGTCCGGTTTTATTCACAAGAATATTATTGGGATTTTTATGAAAAAACGGCTTCAGGGTTAATTCCCTGAAGCCGTCCTGTATTAATCTTATATATTACGGATTGTAATTAGCAAACGCCCTGAGCAAGCATAGCGTCAACAACCTTCTCAAAACCAGCGATGTTAGCACCAGCAACATAGTCTGTCTTTCCACCAACAGTCATATCATATCTCTTAGCAGCATCTGAAATGTTAGCGTAGATTGTCTCCATGATTCCCTTAAGCTTTCCATCAACTTCTTCGAATGTCCATGAAAGTCTCTCTGAGTTCTGGCTCATCTCAAGAGCAGATGTAGCAACACCACCAGCGTTAGCAGCCTTACCACCTACGAAGAGAACACCATTCTCCTGAAGGTACTTAGTAGCTTCTAATGTTGTAGGCATGTTAGCACCTTCTGTTACAGATACAACACCGTTATCAACGAGCATCTTAGCATCCTCGATGTCTAACTCGTTCTGTGTAGCGCATGGAAGAGCAAGGTCTACCTTGTACTGCCATACTCCGTGCTCACCATTCTGCTTAGCAAAGTACTGAGCTGATGGCTTAGCAGCTGCATATTCTGTAAGACGTGCTCTCTTAACTTCCTTAACCTCCTTAAGAAGTGCAACATCGATTCCCTCTGGATCATAAATCCATCCTGTTGAATCTGAGCATGTAACAACCTTAACACCTAACTGCTGTGCCTTCTGGATAGCGTAGATAGCAACATTACCTGAACCAGATACAGCTGCTGTCTTGCCCTCAAGTGACATTCCGTTGTCTTTCCATAAAGCATTTGTAAGGTATAATAAACCATATCCTGTAGCTTCTGTTCTTGCAAGTGATCCACCATATGTAAGTCCCTTACCTGTAAGTACGCCTTCGAACATACCACGGATTCTCTTGTACTGACCGAACATGAAACCGATCTCTCTTGCGCCTGTTCCGATATCACCAGCTGGAACATCAACATCAGCGCCGATATATTTAGAAAGTTCTGTCATAAAGCTCTGGCAGAATGCCATGATTTCTCTGTCTGACTTACCCTTAGGATCAAAATCAGAACCACCCTTACCACCACCGATTGGAAGAGTTGTAAGTGAGTTCTTGAATACCTGTTCGAAACCTAAGAACTTGATAATACCTAAGTTTACTGAAGGATGTAATCTTAAACCACCCTTGTATGGTCCAATAGCGTTATTGAACTGTACACGGAAACCTCTGTTTACCTGTACCTGTCCCTTGTCATCTACCCAAGGAACTCTGAACATAATCTGACGATCTGGCTCTGTAATTCTTTCAAGAATAGCGTTCTTTCTGTAAACTTCCTCGTTAGCATCAACAACTGGTCTTAAAGACTCAAGAACCTCTGTAACTGCCTGTAAGAATTCAGGCTGATCTGCATTCTTCTTAGACACGATGTCTAATACTTCATCAACATACCCCATAACCTTAAAACACTCCTTTGAATTATTATTTAAGATTGTACATTGCTGTACATCAATACAGACGTTATTATATGCGTTTTGATTAATTTCCGCAAGTTTTTTATAGTATTTGCCTTTTAACTTTAAGTTATTTGTAATAATATTAATTAAAATTAGCCTGTTCTTAAAGTATGTTGTTTTGCAAACTTAAGATAATTAAGTTTTACTTTTAGCTGATTTCATGGTAAAATATATCCGTTATTTTTTAAATCCTAAAAAGATTAAGGAGCTTACTATGTCTAATTTTTTTTCACGAAGTAAAGGCGATATGAAGTATCTTTTTAAGAAGAAAGAGACTTTATCTAAAAAAGAGAGACGCCGGAAAAGAAGAGGCTGGGGAACACTTATAGGTTTGATTCTTATATTAGTCCAGTTGGTTTTCACTGTGCTTTTAATGTTTAATATATTTAAACTTGATATATTACCTTTAAAATATCTTATTGCGGTTAATGCATTTTTAATATTGATATTTTTATACAATTTCACATCACAGTTTACTAAAGCACACATTATAGGAAAGATTCTGTCTGTTATATTATCGGGAGCAATCTTATTTATATACCTTGTATCAGCTAAATTAGATTCCGTTCTTACCAAGCTGAATATTCCCGAAATCAACACTGATGTAGTTGATATTTGTGTTCTTTCTACAGATAAGGCTAATTCAATTAATGATATAGCCAATTATAAGTTTGCTTATAATTCTTCTGCAAGTAATGAAAATGTAAAGGCAGCATTTAACTCACTGAAATCTGACATTAACAGGAATGATATTGAGATGACTGAATATAAATCATGGGATGATTTAATTGATGCATTTTACACCAATAAAGATGTTCAGGTTCTTGTAATGAACGATTCCATGATCAGCGTTATTTCTACCCAGTACGAAGATTTTGCAGACCAGATTAAAATCATTAAAAAATATGAATATAAGAAATTAGTCCAGACGCAGAAATCAACTGTTAATGTTAAAAAAGATCCTTTTGTAATATATGTATCCGGTATTTCCAGTGACGACGGTGCCGATTCAGAGCTTTCAGACCGCGGTCTTAGTGATGTTAATATTCTTGCTGTTGTTAATCCGGAAACAAGGCAGATTCTTCTTGTAACCACTCCAAGAGATTCATATATCAAGATTACAGGTCCTGATGGAAGAAAGGGTTATGATAAACTTACCCATGCCGGTAATTATGGTGTAGAAGCCTCTATGGAAACACTTGAAGATTTATATGGTGTAAATATTGATTACTATGTTAAGATTAATTTCTCTGGATGTGTTGCTGTAGTTGATGCCCTTGGTGGAATTACTATTGATTCTGAAGTAGAATTTACATGTGGTCAGGATGCTTCTCCTATACCATATCATTTTGTAAAGGGAGAGAATGAATGTGATGGAGAGATGGCGGTTGCATTCTCAAGAGAAAGACACGCATTCCTTGCCGGAGATTTCCAGAGAGGACGTAATCAGACTGCTGCTATAAAGGCAATTTTACAGAAAGCAACATCACCAGCAATACTTACTAAGTATTCTGCTGTTCTTGATGCTGTCAGTGATATGTTCCTTACTAATATTCCTACTTCTACAATATCTGATATTGTAAAGATGCAGTTAAGTGACAGCAAATCATGGAATATACAGACATACAGTATTAATGGAACAACCGAGCCTCCTGCAGGACAGCCTGCTGCTTACCTTGAAATAACAGGTCTCAGAGGTGCTTCTGTTGTATATCCTTATGCAGACAGTATTAATACTGCTATTAAACTTATGAGCATGATACAGAATGGTGAAGTATTCGATGTTGACGAATATGTTGAAAGCCAGAATCAGTCAAACAATTAAAAGACAATCCCCCGGTAGTAATATGTACTACCAGGGGGATTTTTTACAAAATATAATTATCTATTACATATGCCACTCCACAATCGTTATTAGATGGAGCATTGACATCTGCATATTTTTTCACTTCCGAATACGCATTTTCCATAACAGCCGCAAGCCCCGCATACTTTAACATTGGAATATCATTCATTCCATCACCACATGCAGCAAGTTCTTCGCTTGTTATATCAAGCATTTTCAGAAGTTTTTCTAACGAAGCATCTTTGGCAACTCCTGCCGGAACCACCTCTAAAAAATAGCTTTCCGAAAAGAATGCATTTATTACTCCCTCATGCTTATCTAACAGCGCCTTCTGCACAGGCAGAAGTTTTTCATGTTCCCCAACCACAAGAAATTTCTCTACCGGATAATCCACAAATTTCTGTAAGTCATCTACTTTTTTGATTGTGGTGCTGTTACATACCGCTTCTTTCTTTACATATTCATCAGTATCACTCTCTGCAGCTATCTGCGTATCAGCATATGTCAAAGCATACACTCCGTTAGCCCTTGCAAGGCTGCAAATATCAGCTATACAATCCTGTGGCATTATTGTCGCAGCCATCTGCTCTCCTGTCTTAAAGTCAACTATACATCCGCCATTATATGCCAGTATATATCCGCCTTTCTTGTCAAGTTCAAGTTCTTCTGCTATTGGTGTTATTCCAAAAATCGGCCTGCCTGAAGCAAGTATAACCTTTACTCCTGCATCTATCGCTCTTGCAATCGCCTCTTTATTCCCTTGTGGAACTTTCTTTTCACTGTCAGTTAATGTTCCATCTAAATCCAGTGCCAATGCCTTATATTTCATACTTTCCATTCTCCTCTTTTAGCAATGTATGAACAATTTAGCATATAACACAAGGTATTTCAACCTAAGATATTCTCATCATGTTAAATGTTGTATATATATTCAGTTTTCCATAACCCGATACAGGATTAGGATAAACCATATATTCTGAACGCACAGCACCCCTTATAAGCTGTGCCTTAATATCATTGTGATTAACCATTGCAGTCTTTCTTACATTTACCTGATACGAATATAAAAGCGCAACACAGCCTCCTGCATATGCCGCGGCATAACTTGTTCCTGTTACCTTAACCCCTCCTGCTGGTGAGATACCATATACGCCTACGCCCGGAGCAACAAAATCCGGTTTAATCCTGCCGTCAGCACTGTATCCACGCCCGCTTTCATAATAAAAAGCGCCTGTATAATGATTATATGCACCCACACTTATAACTCTGTCAGCTGCCGCTGGAACTGTAAGTGTTGTATCCGGGTCAGATTTTAAAAAATATATATCCTGTCCTGAAAACTGCTTTAATGGAAGCCATGCATTATATGTTCCCTTAATATTTGTAAGACTATATATATAGAACTTCCATGTACCCTCAACCGGAGTACTGAGCCTTATAAATATAACCTCCATTCCGGCTACATTTTCAGTTATCTGATAGTCTACTGTGACTATGCTTCCCTCATAAAGAAATGTATACTCCATGCTTGCGCCCATTCTTGCCGGTATTCTTGGAACATATTCGCCTGACGGGGATTCTATCGACACTGATAGTATATCAAGACTTTCCGCCCATATTTCCATCGTAAAGCCCTTTCCTGTTCCATCAACATTTACTTCCATAACATCAGGTACCAGAGCTGACGTTACTGTCCCTTTATAATGACATTTATTATTAGCTTCATTGCCCATACATGTTATAACTGATATATTGGGTTTTTTAGTAAGATTCTCCATCATTTCTGCCAGAGGTGACGCGCCTGTTCTTGAACCATTAGCACTTCCCAGACCAAATATTATTATTAATGGCTTTCCAAGTCGTATAGCGTAATCTTCAAGGAATCTTAACGCCAGCATAATATCACTTTCCTCAAAAGCTGGAACATCATCTTTTATCAGAAAAAAATCTCTCAGATACTGCTTACTTTGTTTTAATTTAACCACTAAAAGTTCTGCTCCCGGTGCAACGCCAACATATCCGTCCGCATATGAACCTGCTGATATTGAAGCCAGCAGCGTTCCATGTCCTGATGTGTCTCTTTGTGCAACATAAGAATATGGATTTTCTCCGTTGTTATCAGCCTCTATTGCCCTGTCTATCTCATCCTTTCTATATACTCTGCCAAAATGTGCATATGTATTTGCAACATCAGTCTCTGTTCTATCTGTCTGATCCCATATAGCCTGAATTCTTGTATTTCCAAGTCTGTCCTTGAAAATATCATTAAGATAATCTATTCCGGTATCCACATACCCTATGAGAACATTACTCCCGTCTGCCCGCAGATTATCCTGTCCAAGTACCCGTAAAGCTCCTATTTCATCAAGCGCACTTATATCCGCATCGCCTTCCATAAGTCCATATAACTTTGGAATAGTAAAATACCCCAGAGAGCTTATATTAAGCTGGCGGTTATCAGGCAGTTCTCCATGAGCTATAATCCATTGCGAATCAGCTCTCTGCGAACATATCCCTGATAATGCCTTAATTGCTTCATCAGCCCCTGGGGTATCTTCTATTATGTAATCATATATATTCTCTTTGGTTATATCAAAATCACATGCCATAACATCTCCTTAACATAAAGCAATTACTGTACATGCTATATGTATTCAGAAATGTATTGTATTATTCTGTTATAACTATTATGCTCTCATAGTTATTACCGGAGCACCTTTCTTTTCAACAACATCTTCTGTAATTGTAACTGAACCTATATTGTTGTCTTTAGGTATCTCATACATTATATCAAGCATAAAATCCTCAATAATAGAACGGAGTGCTCTTGCACCTGTATCTTTTTCCATTGCCTTTCTTGCTATGCTTCTTAATGCATCATCTGTAAACTCAAGCTTCACCTCATCAAGCTCTAACAGCTTCTGATACTGCTTAAGAATTGCATTCTTAGGCTCTTTCAGAATATTGACAAGCATATCCTCATCCAGTCTGTCAAGTGAATATATGATAGGCAGTCTTCCTAAAAATTCTGGGATCATTCCGTATTCTCTAAGATCATCAACCGTCACATAAGACATAATGTTCTTCTCATCATCATATTTATCTTTAAGGTCAGCATTAAATCCCATTGAAGATGACTTATTAAGCCTTGTCTTGATAATATCCTCAAGATCTGGAAATGCACCACCACATATAAACAGAATATCCTTCGTGTTAACAGTTACCTGTGGAACCATTGCATTCTTACTTGTCGCGCCAACAGGAACTTCAATCTCACTGCCTTCTAACAGCTTTAACATTCCCTGCTGTACTGATTCACCGCTTACGTCCCTGCTTCTTGTCTCTTTCTTCTTGGCAATCTTGTCTATCTCATCAATAAATATAATTCCGTGTTCAGCTTTCTCTACATCATTGTCTGCTGCCAGTAAAAGCTTAGAAACAACTGACTCTATATCATCTCCGATATATCCTGCCTCTGTGAGTGTTGTTGCATCTGTAATAGCAAGTGGCACCTGTAATATTCTTGCAAGCGTCTTAACAAGATATGTCTTACCGCTTCCTGTAGGTCCAATCATAAGCATATTAGACTTCTCAATCTCAACATCACCCAGAATCTTAGCATCTGCTGAAACTCTTTTATAATGATTATATACAGCCACCGACATTACCTTCTTAGCATAGTCCTGACCTATAACATACTCATCTAACTTTCTCTTAATCTCATGTGGTGCAGGCAGCTTAGAAACGTCAAGAGCAGGTAACTCCTTCTTATCCTCTTTCTTTTTCTTAAGCTTCTGCTTTTCTGGAACCGGGTCTGAATCCATAACGCCAAAATTGCCAAACATGCCCATTCCAGGCATGTTTGACATTTTCATCATATCTTCATAATTGATACCGCTGCTGTTAATTGAGTCAAATGTTCTCTGCATACAGTCCTGACAGATATATATGTTATTAGGCATAACAATCATCTTGCCGGCTCTTGATTCCGGTCTTCTGCACACAAAACATATCTTCTCATATTCATCAGAGTTATTATTGTTATTAATATTCTTATCCTCTGTTATATTCTCATTGGTATTATCCATAAATATCTATTTGGAATATATCCTTAAGATGCCTTCTTAGAACCAAGTGTTACCTCTGTGCTCTTAAGAACGTATTCGCTTCCTTCCATATGATAATAATCTATAGTTACCTTTTCACCTGCCTCATAGTACTGAAGCATGTTAGTAAGTCCTGACATAGTAGTAACTGTCTGGTCATCAAATCCGACAATTATATCGTATGTCTCTAATCCTGCATTAGCTGCCGCTGAATTATCAGCTACAGTTCTTATAAGAATACCTACAGGGTATCCATAATATGATGCATAGTTGCTTGTAATATCTACTGCTGCAATTCCAAGATATGCTGCCTTATCTGATGAAACCTTGTTTCTTGTCTGCTTAGTCATTAATGAATCAATAATATCCTTAACATTAGAAACAGGAATTGAATAAGCCATACCTTCTACACCATCACTGCTGGTCTTTGCAAAGTTAATAGCGATAACCTTTCCTTCAGAATTAAGAAGAGCTCCTCCACTGTTACCAGAGTTAATTGCTGCATCTGTCATAAGAAGTCCTGTAAATGTTACATTGTTGACTGTAATTGAACGGTCCTTTGCACTAATTATACCAGTTGTAACTGACTGTCCTTCACCTAATGCATTACCAATGGCAACAACCTGCTGTCCAACCTTAATATCTGATGAATCTTCAAGTTCTGCAATTGCAATATTAGACGCTGTATCAGATGAAATGTCACTTAATGATACTGCGGCTACTGCAATATCCTGATCTGACTTAGAACCCTTAACAGAACAGCTTGCACTTGTGCCATCAGAGAATACACATTTAAGGTTATCAATATTATCAACAACATGGGCATTAGTTACAATAAGTAATTCAGTATCACTCTTGCCTACAATAATACCAGTACCACTTGATGTTGCTTCATAACTCTGTCCATATCCAAAATAGCTTGAACTTTTAACTGTTGTTGTACCATTAAGTTCAACCATTGCAGGAAGGGCTGCTGTAGCAACTGCCTCTACATCCATCTTAGATGATGATGAAAGATTCGTATCTTCTGTGAGCGAAGAATCTGTCTTGGAAACATTAGAAATATTATTACTTACTGTTGAAATATTAACACCTGTCGCATCAGACTTATTACTGCCAGCAATCTTTCCGCCTGCATAATTAACACCAAACATAACCGAACCGGCTATAGCACCGAAAAGTACTGCTGAAAGCACTAAACTCACAGCCTTCTTTGCAAAGCCTTTCTTGTGCTTTTTAGGCTTAGTCTCCTGATATGGTGTACTTGAAAATGCACTGCTGTTATTATAGCCACTGTTAGTTGTATTGTTGTTATTGTTATTAATTGTACTGCTGTTATTAGTATTGTTATATGGTATATCACTGCCACTGTAACGGTACTGTGAATCATTCTCATTATTGTCGTTATACATAATCATTCTCTCCTTTTACCATTGTATTATGACAATGAAGATTCCATACATAACAAATGAACACATCTCACTGTCAATACATGTAATATAACAACGAAATGTGTTCATATTGTGTTTTAGTTGTTAATTAAATTTGAACTCATTAAAGTCCTACTGCATCTGATACAGCCTTAGTAAGTTCTTCAAGCTTCTTGTCAGCGTCTTCAAGACCTGTTCCCTTAACGCCCATGTAGAACTTAATCTTAGGCTCTGTTCCTGAAGGTCTTGCACAGCACCATGCATGATTGTTAAGTTCAAAGTAAAGTACATTAGATTCTGGAAGTCCTGTTGGCTTCTTCTCTCCTGTAGCAATAACTGTACACTCATCCTTCTTGTAATCCCTGAACTCTACAACATCCCATGCTCCGAACTTCTTAGGTGGATTATTTCTTAAATCATCCATCATCTTAACAATCTGGACAGCACCCTCTGCGCCTTTCATAGTTACAGCCTTCTGTCCTTCCTTGAAGTAGCCGTACTTATCAAAAATGTTAATCATCTGATCCCATAAAGTAATGCCCTTAGACTTATAGTAAGCTGCTGCTTCACATAATGCCATAACAGCTACGATAGCATCCTTATCTCTTGCATGTGTTCCAACTAAGCATCCATAGCTTTCCTCAAAACCAAATTCATATTCATATGAATTATTCTGTTCAAAGAACTTAATCTGCTCACCGATATACTTAAATCCTGTAAGTACTTCAATAAGCTTTAAGTTATATTCCTTAGCAATAAGGTCTGCTAAGTTAGTAGATACGATTGTCTTAACAAATGCACCATTCTCATGAAGAAGTCCCTTCTCCTTTCTCTGTGAAAGAAGGTATTCTGCAATAAGCATACCAGACATATTACCTGTGAATGACTTGTACTCACCTGACTTAGTATCCTTAGAATATACACCAAGTCTGTCCGCATCAGGGTCAGTTGCAAGAATAATATCTGCATCAACTTCCTTAGCAAGTCTTAATGCATATGTGAATGCCTTAGGGTCTTCAGGATTAGGGTACTCAAGTGTTGTAAAGTTAGGATCTGGTTTTTCCTGTTCTGGAACAACATATACATTCTTGAAGCCTAATTCTCTTAAAATTCTTCTTACAGGAACATTACCTGTACCATTGAATGGTGAGTATACAATCTTAATATCATCAGCAACCTGCTTAATGATTTCTCCGTTAAGACTCTGCTTCTTTAATGCTGCAATAAATGCATCATCCATATCATATCCGATAATATTGTAAAGACCTCTTACTCTTGCCTCTTCTTCATCAATTGTCTTAACATCATTAAAGTCTGTAACAGCCTTTACTTCATTGATAATCTGTGTATCCTTAGGTGCTGTTATCTGGCATCCGTCATCCCAGTATACCTTATATCCATTGTATTCTGGAGGATTGTGGCTTGCTGTAACCATAATACCTGCTGTACAGTGAAGTTCTCTTACTGCAAATGAAAGTTCTGGAGTTGGTCTTAATGAAGGGAATATGTATACCTTAATGCCATTAGCTGCAAGGCAAAGAGCTGCTTCCTGTGCAAATTCTCTTGACATTCTTCTGTTATCATGAGAAATAGCAACACCCTTATCCTGTGTTCCTTCCTTGATAATAAAATTAGCTAAGCCCTGAGTTGCCTTTCTTACAATGTATACATTCATTCTATTAGTACCATTGCCAATAACGCCTCTAAGTCCGCCTGTTCCGAACTCAAGATCCTTATAGAATCTGTCTTCAATCTCTTTCTCATCTCCTGCGATTGATTTGAGTTCTGCACGTGTTGCTTCATCAAAATATTCATTCTCACACCACGCTTTGTAAGTTTCCATATAACCCATACCCTTTACCTCTTTTCTTAATTTATATTAGTCCTGTAAAGCTTTTCTAAAGCTTTCAGAAACTGCTTTCAATGCTTCTTCTTCATCAGGTCCCTCTGCCATAAGAGTTATCTCATCGCCACAGCCAACGCCTGACGCAAGAATAGATATAACACTTTTTGCATTAACAACCTTATTCTTAAATGTAAATGTTATGTGTGAATCAAATTTAACTGCTGTATCACACATTGCTCCGGCAGGTCGAAGATGTATTCCTAATGCACTTCCAACTAGTATTTTTTCACTTACCATATGAATCACCTCTCTGTTGTTTTTGTAGTAGCCGTTGTAGCCTCACTTGAACTTGTTTCAGTATTATTATTTTTTAACTCTGCTTTAACTGTTACATCATTTTTCAAAGAAATCCCCTCAGGCAAACTGACTGATAATTTAATATCAACAGTACCTGATGATTTATATGTGGATAAATCCGCACTAACACTAATCTTGGATGTATCAATTGTTGACACCAAATCTTTGTTTCCCTCTATCTCTATATTGTAAGTTTTATATGCAAAGACATATGTCATACTTGTATCTAATCCGCTCACCCTGATATCAGATGTATTAAGTGTTATACTCTTTGTTGTAGTAGTTCCAACCTTAACAGTAACCTCAACCCTCGAATTTTTAAGTATGTGTAATGACTTATCAATATAATTTTCAAGAGAGAACTTATATATTCTGTCTTTATCAAGTTCATCCACATTAATATTATTAGATGGTATTACTATCTTTTCAAGATTATTAAGAGCATTTTCATCTCCATATACCTGTACATTATTCTGGTTTAAAGTTACAGATGAGATAGTATATCCATCCTTAGGCGTTCCTGAATATCCAGCCTCAACAGCAACTGTTTTTATTCTTACTACCTGTGCCGTATAGCTTACTGATGACTGCGATAAATCAAGCGATACATCTTTTATCTCGTTTTCTTCTTCATCATACAAATGTATATCAGCATCTCCATGAACCTCATCCGTTGCGCCGGTTACATCAAAAGTTATACCTGCATGGTCTATTGTATCAATAATTGAAGATGGACCTGTCACTTTAATTGATGTTGGATTAAGAGTCTGTTTTACTAACGCATATCCATCCGCAGGTTTTCCTGTCACCTCAGTATTAACATTGATAGTTTTGGTATCCCGGTTTTCAATGCTTAATCTAACCGCAGATGTTTTTGGCGCAGCTTCAACATTATTAAGTGTCTGCCCATTCCGAACAACGGAAACATGTATATCTACATAATCTGCAAATGCACTAATCTTGCTTAAATCAGCAGTTGCCACAATATCGCTTGCTTTAATATTAGTTACAACGCTCTTAGGACCGCTGACATATACAGATATTTTACCACCATCAACAATCTCATAACTATAATTTTTATCTGTAAGACTTTCTGTGTTAATAAGCTGTACTGATACATTACTGAATGTGTAGCTTGTAGTAGGATCATATATATTAACTATTATTGTCCATAAAACCACTGCAAACACAGCTGATAATATCTTTAGACTCAGATTCTTAAATATCTTTTCCTTCATGCTTCAGCCTTCCTCTCCATATCTTGAATGACTTCACATCTATTGTTCTCCTGCGAAGATATTCCAGTTTATTTCTCAAAGAATCTGCATCAATATCATGAATCAGTTCTCCACCTACTGCAACTGAAACCTTACCTGTTTCCTCCGATACAATTATAGTCATGCTGTCTGTCACTTCACTTATTCCTACACCAGCTCTGTGTCTTGTTCCAAGTGATTTATTGAGACTGCTGTTATCTGAAAGCGGCAGATAACATGTTGCGGCTACAATCCTGTCACCTCTTACAATAACAGCACCATCATGCAATGGTGTGTTATGTTCAAATATATTAATCAATAACTGGCTTGTAACTATACCATCTACAGCTATTCCGGTTTTTTCATACTCTTCAAGTACCATATCCTGTTCTATTACAATCAGTGCTCCAGTATATGCAGCGCCCATTTCATAGCAGGCTCTTACTATTTCTTCTGCCGTCTTACTGCTGAATCTTTCACCCTTGTCTTTTCCATCACTAAACCTGAACAAGCCAAACACAATTTTCTTTCTTCCGAGCTGTTCCAGAGCCCGTCTTAATTCTGGCTGGAAAATAATAACAAGTGCAATAATACCAACACTAATCGTTTTGCCGGCAATCCATAAAATAGTCTTAAGATTAAGAAGATATGCTATCATGGCAAATATAGCAACAACTATAATTCCTCTTAGCAGAACCCATGCTTTAGTATTCTTAATCCAGACCATTACATTATATAAAACGAAGGCAATTATGACAATTTCTATAATATCAGTCCACGTAATATGTGGAATATATAATTTAACCAGATAATCCTGTATAAAATTATTCACTCTACCGCCTCCATTTTATTATTTTACAATAATATCATTTTACTTATCATCATTATCATAGAAAAGAATATCATCCTCTTCTTCAGCTGATGCTGCCTGATATCTTGATTCTGTCTTATGTGAATATGGTTTCTTCATATCCCTTATATCTGAAGTTTTCTTTGTTTTCTTTGCATTAATGTGCTTAATTCTTACATCTTCACTTGCCACATTAAGCTTAGGTACAGCTTTGACATAATAATAATATTCATCATCTTCATACTGTACATATTCTGTTCTCTTGTAGTCCAGTGCAAAGAACACAACATTGCATACATATGCAACAGCAGCACCAAGAATAACACCAAGTATCATAAGGATAATGCTGAAATCTGATTTAAGTGCAACCTGAAGCACAACAAGCATAAGGAATTCTGTAACACTGCCTGCAACAATAGCAATTTCCCATGCATGATTAATCTTCTGTCTTCTTATGATATAAACAACAAGAATTGTTATTACTGCTGCTATTACCATTACAAGCATCTGCTTATTCTTAAGAAGGCTTTCTACAAGATATGTTATCTGCTTCATGCTGTCTGTAAGTGACTGATTAGAAATTGCTGCCTCATAATCACTTGCTGTTCTTATTATATAATAAATTATTATTCCAAATCCAACTGGAATAACAGAAAATGCTGATGAACAAAGGCCAATAACAACAGGTACTGCAAATGGAATCTTCATCCAGCAAAGAATAGCTGTAATAATAAGTATATAAGCTGTCTTTGGTGCAAATCTGAAATACAAAAGGTACATAAGCAATACTATGCATAATGTAAGCAACGCAAACTCTGCTGATATTGCATACAGATGAAACAGCATAAACACTGAAAGTATTACAAGTGTAAAACCACCTGGTAAAAATGCACATACAACAGAAAGTAATATTGCAAATAATGGATTCTTTAACTTGTCCATATAACCAATGCTTGCATTAATCATCAAAAATGATATAAGCGCAATAATAAATCTTGCAGCTGGTACAATATATGTATTGTATTTGTTATAAAATATTTTAAATTTCTCCTTGAATTCTAATAAAAATGCCATTGAAGCCTCCCACTAATTATTTCTTTTTCTGTCCTGTATAAAATCTTTCCAGCTTATTAAGCCTTGAAAAATATCTCTTAAGTCCCTTTCTTGTATGTTCATATCTGTAATAATACACAATTCCAGAAATAACACAGAATACTATAAGCATTAACACATAGTATAAAGATATTTTCTTGGCAAGCCCAACATAATCCAGATTATTTATCTGCTGTATTAATCCTTCCGCATTACACAAAAAATACATAGTTAACAGTATTATTCCTGCAAAAGTTGTTGCAATAACAGTTTTAAGAATTCCAAAAGCTATGTAATCACCCTTAAAGTACTTGGCTGTTTTTAACATGCTTTTTCCTTCATTCTTTTCATATATTGCCATTTTGGTCATCATCTTAATTTTATTTTCATTAAGCAATTGTTTCACCTCACCAATTTAATGTTTTTAATTACATATGGTTAAATATAACATATTTTCTCTTAATTGTATATTACAATTTGAGAGTGGCCGCCACCAGTTGCAACAACAATTCGTACCATTCTATTATCTACTGTAAATGTTCTATCTGTTGAAGCTGATATATAACTGTTCCATACATAGGAAGAATTACCCGGCAGAAGATTTTCAACCACACTCTGTATTCTTGAGTCAAATGCAGCATTTCTCTGCTTTATATATATAATTGTAACATTGCTCTGAGTGATAATTTCTCCATAATATACCCCATCTTCCCTGCATACATATACATTTGATGCAGTCTGTTCAAACCCTCTGTCTGAAAGTATATCACCTATATCACCTGAATTGCCTCCATTACTGGAATTATTCTGGCTGTTTTCTGAATCATTATTTCCCTGAGCATTGCCCTGATTATCATTATCATTTTGACCTGATTGGCTGCCATCGTTCTCACTGCTATCTATCCTGTCTGTATCCGGCTGATTATTTTCTGATGAATTGCCAGCCGTCTGATTACTATCTGTGCTTCCACTACCTGTTTTGCTGCTTCCTTGCTGACTCTGACTTCCAGATGTTCCTTGACCTGCCTGTCCAGACGTACTTCCGGATGAATTGCTGCCTGTGTAATGGTTATTTCCTGTATACACAATGAACCCATTATCAGATCCCTTGGAAACATTTGAGATTCCCTCTATAACCACAGCATCTGATACACTTCCAACAGTCGCTGTAAGCGTTGCAGTTCCAACACCATTTACAGTCACCAGCCCGTCTTTATCAACAGAAAAGACTTCTTCATTACTGCTTGTCCATATAAGTGATTTCTCATTGTCATCCGGAGATACTATTGCAGTAACTTTAAGGCTTGTTCCTACAGGAATAGCAGTATTTTCAAAGAGAATCTCAACCGTTGTCTCCTCCTTTGATATATACTCATCCTGCTCCTGTGATGGCTTTAAATTAATTTTACTGACATTAACATCAGCAGAGTGCTCATTCTTATCATCAGATTTATTAAATGATATCATCAGAACAATAACCAGTACCAACACTAAAACTATTCCTACCAATACAATAACCGGCGTACGTTTTATCTTTATATTCCTATTCTTCATAATTTTCCTCATAAAAATATTATATTCATCATCTATTAATAATATAACAATTCAATCCACTTGTAAAAGAAAAAATGGATGATATACAATTTTATAAGCTGTATATCATCCATTTTTTCAGAATTCAATCCTGATTTCAGTTCCCTTATTCACTTCACTGTCAAGATAAATCCTTGCATCATGAAGTTCAACAATATGCTTTACAATAGCAAGGCCAAGTCCTGTTCCACCAGTTTCCTTTGAACGGCTCTTGTCAACTCTGTAAAACCTTTCAAACACCCTGTCCTGCTGATCCTTAGGAATTCCTATTCCATCATCAGTCACTTCTAACCTTGGCTTGCCATCTACCATTCCAGCAAACACTTCCACATGTCCGCCTTCTTTATTATATCTTATTGCATTCTGTACAAGATTATCAATAAGCTCCCTTATCATATCCTTATTGCCGCGGATCATGCAGGCTGAACCTCTGTATGAAAAATGTATTCCCTGTTTCTGTGCATTAACCTGCAGGGACTCTGCACACTCCTTAACAAACTCATACAAATCAAAATTCTCATACTGTCTTGGCACTTCGCTATGATCTAATTCTGACAGCCTTATAATATCATTAATCAATGATAATAATCTTTCTGAATTGCGCTTAATCTCATGTGCAAAATGCAGCTCCTGTTCATGGCTTACCATCTCATTCTCAATAAGCTCGGCATAGCCTGAGATTGCAGTAAGAGGAGTCTTTAGTTCATGTGATACATTTGCAGTAAAATCCTGTCTGCTTCTTGCAGCAGCAAGAATATTCTCATGCTGTGTCCTGATTTTCTCTGCAAAAGGTGCTATTTCTTTATATACAGGCTTCTCCTGTACAGAATCTATATTCTTAGCCATTCTCTCAATAGGTTCAATAAGTGTCCTTGTAAGTAACCGTGAAAGAACGATACACACTACTATAATTACTGCGAGTATTCCTGTTACCGCCGGAAACACATTGCCAAACACACTTAACATGCTGCTTGCATCACAGGATACTCTTATAACAGTCCCATCCTTCTGTTTTAAAGCATAATAAAATGTGTTCATATCCATCGTGTCAGAATTTCTTACGCACTGGCCATGTCCGGTATGAAATGCATCCTGTACCTCAGGTCTGTCTTTGTGATTAGGCATTACATTAATATCATTATCATTATCGAAAAGCACAACGCCATCTGAATCTATCCATGTAACCCTGAGATTATTAATTGGAAGCTTTACATCTGCATATTGCGCTGACTTTTCAAAAACTCCCGTTTCCATGAGTACTTCTGCATTAGTTCTCAATCCAGCCTGAACCTGTTTCTTAAACAACCCATAATATATAAAAGTTATTCCGATAGCTGTAGCAAGAACTGCTATAACTGCTATTCCAATAAGCCTTAAATTAATCTTCTGCTTCATATATCCACCCTGTTCTGTCTGTTAATTATATCAGGCTACTCTATAACATATCCTACATTACGCACGGTTCTTATACGCGAGCCTGCATCACCTAACTTCTGTCTTAAAGTCTTAATATGCATATCCACAGTTCTTGACTCACCTTCAAATTCTGTTCCCCACACCTTAAGTACAATAGAATCTCTTGAAAGCACTATGTTTTTGTTAGCCATAAGATATCTTAACAATTCATATTCTTTAAATGTAAGTTCAACCTGCTTTCCTGAGACCGTAACCGCATGCCTTTCATGATTAAGTTCAATCTCTCCTACATCCAGCACGCCTGCCTCATCTGTTTCTGTTCTTCTAAGAAGTGCTTTAACTCTTGTAATAAGCTCCATTACAGAGAATGGCTTCTTAATATAATCGTCAGCACCATCCTCAAGGCCCTTTATCATATCAAGCTCTGTAGACTTTGCTGTTACCATAATAACAGGCAGTCTCTTAGTTGCAGAATTCAGTCTTAACTTCTTAATGATGTCATAACCACTTTCATCAGGAAGCATAACATCAAGCAACACAAGGTCCGGAAGAATCTCATCAAGCTTCTTAAAAAACTCTTTGGAACTTCCAAATGCACCTACCATATGTCCACTGTTCTTAAGTGCAATTGTCTCTATTTCCCTTATGCTTTCATCATCCTCAACTATGTATATAAGAGCCATATTCTCATCTCCTGTTCTAGTCAACTTTCTTTAATTCCGGAAGCTGATACTGTTTATAATACTGTCTGCATTCTTTTGCAAACTGAGGATTATCCTCATTAGTAAGATGCTCCAGATATCCATGTGTTTCAAAACCATTATCTCTTACTTCAATCATACATACAGCAATATTAGAGCAATGGTCTGATACTCTCTCAAAATTCGTCATAATATCTTCGAGTATAAGTCCTGTCTCAATTGTACATCTGCCTTTTCTTAATCTGTTGATATGACGCTGCTTAATCTCTAAGTTCAGTCCATCAATAACCTGTTCTAACGGCTCAATATGCTTTGCTGCCTCAATATCCTGATTTTCAAAAACCTGTACTGTGTTACTAACTATATCATGTACCGCTTTTGCAAATGTTTCAAGTTCTTTTCTTGCATTCTGTGAAAAAGATGACTCCTTGCTGTTCATCTCTTTTGCAGATTTTGCAATATTAATCGCATGGTCAGATATTCTTTCAAAATCACTCATGCAGTGAAGAAGTATTGAAAATGTATGATTATCATGTCTTGATAAATCGCAGTTACCAACCTTTACAAGATATGAACCCAGCTTATCCTCATACTTATCGACATCTTCTTCCATTGCCACAACCTCATCATATGCAGCATCTGAATAATTATTAATAATGTCAAGCGCTTTATCTAGCGCTTTCTGTGACAAATGTGCCATCTTCACAGCCGTATTCCTGCATAACTCCATCGCAACTGCCGGAGTCTCTAAGAATCTTTCATCCAGTGCTGCAAGATCTGCTGCCACACCTGTCTGAATAACTTCCTCATGTTTTCCATCCGGAATAGAAAGAGTTGCAAGCTTCACAAGCAGATTAGAAAATGGGAAAAGTATAATTACACATCCAATATTAAAGAGACTGTGAATCACTGCTATTCCTGCTGCATTTGCCGGTGTTGATAAAAATTCAAAATGAACAAACATATTCAGGCTGTAAAATATAACCATAAATATAACTGTACCAATCATGTTGAAATAAAGGTGTATCATTGATGCTCTCTTGGCATTCTTCTTTGCACCTACAGAAGATATAAGTGCTGTTACACATGTACCTATATTCTGTCCCATAATAATAGGAATTGCTGTTGCATAGTTAACCGCACCTGTTACACATAACGCCTGCAGTATACCAACCGATGCAGATGATGACTGTATAACTGCTGTAAGCACTGTACCTGCAAGAAGTCCGAATAACGGATTAGAAAACAGTGTAAGCATACCCGTAAACTTCTCATTGTCAGCCAACGGTGCAACTGCGCCACTCATAGTTTCCATACCGAACATAAGAATTGCAAATCCAAGAAGAATATTACCTATATCCTTTTTCTTAGAATTATCCTTGCAGGTCATAGTCATAATTATGCCAATAACAGCAAGCACAGGTGAGAATGATGATGGTTTTAAAAGATTAATCCATCCTGCTCCACTTATACCTGTAAGTGATAACATCCATGAAGTCACTGTTGTACCAATATTGGCACCCATAATAATACCTACAGCCTGTGAAAGCTGCATAATACCTGAATTAACAAAGCCTACAACCATTACCGTAGTTGCAGATGATGACTGTATAACTGCTGTTACAGCCATACCAAGCAATACTGCCATAATTCTTTTAGAAGTAAGTTTTTCAAGTATCTGTTCTAATTTACCTCCGGACAGCTTTGCTAAAGAATCTCCCATGACATTCATTCCATATAAGAACAAAGCCAGTCCGCCTGCCATCGTAAGTACACCAAAAATATTCATTTTACATAAGCTCCTTTTTGAACGACTTTTTTCACACATCATGTGTATTCTAAATGAGCATTGTAAAATGTATTATGTAAGTTATGTAAAATTTATGTAAAATTTGCAGCCACGTTTCTTATGCGCTCTGCATCAACAGGTTTTGATATATGTGCATTCATTCCAGCATCGAAAGCTGCCTTTACATCATTTGAAAATGCATCTGCTGTCATTGCAACAATCGGTATATCCTTTGCATCAGGATGCTTGAGCTGTCTTATGGCTTTTGTTGCCTCATATCCATCCATATTAGGCATCTGGACATCCATAAATATCAAGTCATACTGACCTTTTACCGAATGACTAAATGCATTCACAGCTGCCATTCCATCCTTTGCAATGTCACATAATGCCCCCTCGGACTTTAAAAATTCTCTCATCATCTCCGCATTAATAACATTGTCCTCTGCCACAAGGAATTTCTTTCCCTCAAGCACCCTGCTCTGTTTAATATCTTCTTGTGTCATATTGGCTGCATACCCTATACCACTCTGAATATTTGTTTTCTTTTCAGGAATCACGAATTCCATTGTAACTTCAAATGTACTGCCTTCACCCTTCTTACTATTCACCTTGATAGTTCCTCCCATAAGGTCAATAAGATTCTTGGTTATAGCCATTCCCAGTCCGGTTCCCTGCACATTATCAGTCACATTGTTAGTTTCCCTTGTAAACGGTTTAAATATTTCCTTTATATAGTCATCGCTCATTCCTATTCCGTTATCGGTTATTTCAAACTTATACTTTGCAAACTGACTGCCTGTAAGATTCATTCCTCTTATTTCAAATGTTATTATTCCACCTTCAGGCGTATATTTTACGGCATTAGACAAAATATTGAGCAGTATCTGGTTTAACCGCAGCTTATCTGCTTTAATCCAGCCATACTCCACATTATCTGACCTGACTATAAATGTCTGGTTCTTCTGCTTTGCCTGCGGTCTTATAATATTATCTATTTCCTGAACTATATCAGCAACATTTACATCACTTAAATTAAGAGTTGTCTTTCCTGACTCTATTTTACTCATGTCAAGAACATCATTTATAAGGCTTAACAAATGCTGGCTCGATATAACAATCTTCTCAGCATATTTTTTCACCTTCTCCGGCTTCTTTTCATGTCTTAATAATAACTGCGAAAATCCCACAATTGCATTCATTGGTGTTCTTATATCATGACTCATATTAGCAAGGAACTGGCTCTTTGCAAGATTGGCTGCCTCCGCTGTGTGAAGCGCATCCTCCATATGTCCCCTTATCTGCTGTTCATAGGTTCTGTCTGAAAGAATTATGACAAGAACATCATCACCGTCCTTATCCATATGATAACAGCCCTGTTTAAATAATCTGTATTCATTGGAATTGGCTGGCTTTATCCAGTATTCATCGACTACAGATTCTCCTATATCTAGTCCGGTAATATCATTCCAATCCGGGATTTCCCCCTTCTTATCAAGTTTCTTAAACTCATCTGTAAGTTCTGAATATTCATCATTTTTTAATCCCAGAACTCTCTCAATATTTCTGCTGACATAAAGTTTACGCCAGTCTCCCCATGAAAGCATAATATATACATCATCAAGATTTTTTGCCATAATAAAAAATAAAATATCCCGCCTTGATATTTCGTGATTCTTTTCACTGACATATCTTCTGTAATATGTATACAATACGATAACAGCTACTATTAATAGCAGTCCTGCTATCTGCATAGCCATCCACACAGTTCTCTGCTGTACTGCAACAATGCTTGAATTGGCTATTCCTATAGGAACCATTGATATAAGTCCCCAGTTATCAAAACCAACCGGAACATACACAAGATAATACTGGCTGTTATCCAGTGTAAATTCCATTTCACCGGATTCTCCATTTTTCACACTCTGTATAAATCCATCAAGTGATTTCCCATAAAAATCAGCATTTTTCAGATGATAAAATATATTGCCACCTATATCCATGCTGCCATCTGACTTTAATACAACATCGCCATTAGCATATACTATGTAACTGCTTGTGTCCTTTGCAAATGCTTTTACACCGAGTTCTTTATTAATATTTTCTGTATTGTATGAAACAGCTATTGAACTGTATGAAAAGCCGTTAATATGCGCCGGTTCTACCGGTATGGCAAAAAACATAACCTCATCACTGCCGGGAAGTGAACCGTCAACTATAACACTCTCCCTGTTTACAACAAGGCTCTTCCATGTATTTCCAAGTTCAAGATATCCTCTTTTGCCTGCCGAGGACAAATAATTGCAGTCATCGTCTATAAAATAAAATTCGGTATAATGCCACTCATTCTTCCATTCATTCAGAAAAGTCCTGACATCTTCTACATTTTCATCAGCCTCATTTATAAAATCCCCGGTCATTCCCAGAAGCTTCCACTGCTGCTGTGTTATCTGCATGAATTTCTCACTCACCTGAGTATATACTTCATTAAGATTTCTGGAACTTGTCTCATACAATTCCATTTTTACCTTGACTGAATAATTAAAAAGTATAATACCGACACATACAAATACAGCTATTGCCACTCCAACCGCTGCAAAAAAATATTTGCTATATTCATTCTTCTTCATCTGACCTTTTCCTTTCCCCCGGATAATCAGCTCTTTTCTATGTATGCCTGTGGTGCAGATATTTTACCTCCATCTGTAAAATACTTCGTCCATTGTTCTGACACACCTGTCGTACGGGCTATGTATCCGTCATATTTTCCCCCTTCTTTTATGTCAGCCTCCTGCTTGTACATATGTACTCCGCCATGTTCTGATATACCATAATTATATGCACGTTCCAACAAAGTATGACCAGAAACATCAACATAACAAAAAGAATATGTTTTTTCGTCAGATATCTGCTTTCCATCAACAAGAATATCCAGAAGATGCATATTTCCATCATTATCTCTTGATATTTTCATTGTAAATCCGCTTGATGCCGGAAGTGTGTCCCATGATATCGGGTCATCATCCCGTCCACAGCCTTCCACAAGGCATCGGACAACATTTTTTATCTCAGCACCCGTTGTCTCCTGTTTCGTATAAAATTTCACTCCACCACCCATAATAAGTGCCTGAAGCTGTGCTGCTGTATAATCGCCCTTATATATATCACCTGCATTCATGGCAGCAGGCGCAATCAGCATATCCACATTACATATCTTCCGCAACGTATTTACTCTTACCGAAAATGCCTCACTTCCTGTATCTGTGGAACGCCACGCATATTCCCTGTCAAATGTGGTTACAATTTCACCCTTTTCTTTAACATAATTATAATTATCATTAAATATGCTTACCGCCTGACTGACATCAGCCTCTCCAACAAGCATTTTCTGTACTGCAGAATAGCTTGCCTTACTCACACTGTCATTTCTTATATAGGTATACATACGGTTGCTCTCAATATATGGAACTATATTAGAAAAAATATCCTGAACATCTACATTTACATTCTTGTTATATACCACAAATGACTGTATCCTGTCTGCCATCGCATTCATTACTTCACTTCTAAAAAGATATCTTACTATATCAAGTGCCAGTTCTTCACGCTTTCCTGCCCCTTTTAGTTTTCCGTTCATGGCTACTGAATATCCTGGTGTACTGAAATACCAGTTATCATTTTCTGTCTCTCCAAAATATGGCAGCAGCATAAGACTGGTCATTCCTTCAGCCTGATATTCAGCAATATTGGTGCTCTGGCGTATCATTGCCACCCTGCCTGACACAAAATTTTCAAATGTAACTGAATATCCTCTACTGGCATCTTCTGCCTGCACACCCGTATCTTTAAATACCTGTTCAAGTCTTGAAAACAACTGCGTTCCCAATTCATCTGGCAGATAATCAACATTTCCTTCTGCTGTATCGTTGCGCCAAATTCTTCCTTTTGAACTCTGCAGCAATGGTATCGACCATGCCTGAAGCATATATGAATCTGTGTAATCATATTTGTAATCTGTTGCAAAGCCCCTTATTCCATACTCCTCAAACTTTTTGCACGCTTCGACAAATGTTTCATAATTGTAAGGTATCTGTATCCCATATTCGTCAAAAAGTGCTGTATTTGCCAGTATTCCCTCGACACTTGCCGCACCCGGAAGCCAGTTTACTGAACCATCTTCATTGGTAAACCCATCAAGATATACCTTGTAAAACATATTTGTAATATCTGTCCATGAAAAATCATATAGATATTCTTCTGGATTAACATCATAGTCATCATCAAGTGTTGAAGTCTGTGTCCATGACGATGCATCTATTATTATATCTGCAAGGTCATCATTTACTGCTGCATCATTAAGATACTGTGCCCCTCCCCTGCTTATTACAAAATCAAATTCAACATCCGGAAAATGTTCTTTTAACATTTTTCCAACACTTGAAAGCCAGTAATCCTGATCAAGCTGCACAACAATTCTTTGTTTTTCTTCCTTACTGTTCTTTAATGGCATACTGCATGATGACAATACTTCTATAAGAAGCACCGTCATCATCAAAATACTTATTATCCTTTTCATTCTATCCTCCAAAAGCCACTACTCTTATGTTGCTTATCAATAATACTCCGTTTCCTTGTCGAAATATGTCGAATACGCATAAAATGTGATAAAAAATCTGTTTATCTTTATATACAATTGCGTGTATTTGATGTATCATTTTTCAATAAATAATCAGAATATTACTATAATCTAAACATATCAGGAGGGCTTATGTGTACAGCAGCTACTTATAAAACTAAAGATTTCTATATGGGAAGAACACTGGATTATGAATTTTCTTATGGTGATGAGGTGACTGTAACACCTAGAAATTATCCTATTAATTTCAGATTTATGGGCGTCAGGAATAACCATTTTGCGATGATTGGAATGGCTCATGTGGCTGATAATTATCCTTTATATTATGAAGCATTTAACGAAAAAGGGCTTGGCATGGCCGGTCTTAACTTCGTTGGCAATGCAGCTTACAACGAACCAGACCTAAGAGGTCTTAACGGAGAGAGTAATGTTGAAAATGTTGCCGTATTCGAATTTATTCCGTGGATATTATCACAATGTGCGACAGTTGACGAAGCGAAAGAAAGACTGCAGTTTATTAACCTTACCAATACACAGTTTAATGAAATGTTTCCATGTGCTAATCTTCACTGGATTATTGCTGACAAGGAAAGCTGCATAACTGTCGAATCCATGTCAGACGGACTTCATATATATGATAACCCTGTTGGCGTGCTTACTAATAATCCGCCATTTAACATACAGATGTTTAATCTTAACAATTACATGGGATTATCTGCAAAACAGCCTGAGAGCAATTTCTCGGACAAACTTGAATTCAACAGATACAGCCGTGGTATGGGTGCACTCGGACTTCCTGGGGATCTGTCATCTCAGTCAAGATTCGTAAAGGTGGCTTTTACTAAGATGAATTCTGTTTCAGGTGACGATGAGAAATCAAGCGTAAGCCAGTTCTTTCATATATTAGGCAGCGTAGACCAGCAGCGTGGCTGCTGTCAGCTAGACGATGACAAATACGAGATAACAATATATACCTGCTGCTGCAATACAACTAAAGGCATATATTATTACACATCATATGACAACCATCAGATATGTGCTGTTGATATGCATAAGGAGAACCTTGACGGTGATAAACTGGTTCGCTATCCACTTATTACTGATGGCGAGATAAGGGCTGTTAATTAATATATATACCTGACAAAACGAGCTGGACGTTTAATTACCATCCAGCTCGTTTTTAACACATTTTTCTATGTCGTACGCAATCTCAGTGCATATATCTTTTCCTATCCCTGCTGCTGTTCCAACAGCAGCCAGCTCCTTAATCCCTGGATTTCTTCCGTTGCCGTCTACTGTAGTAGTATGTTCTCCATAATATGTTGTACTATAAGTCAGGTCATATGCCGGACTTAATCTCCAGCCATCATTATTTTCATCATATATAAATGTAAAATTCTTTGAATGGTCATCTCTGTTATGTGCAAACACATTAAAACACATTCGTCGGTACATATTCTCTATATCATGCTTATTATCCCTTGTTAATATTTTTGTTAATTTCATAAGTTGGTGATAATCCATATTAGGCTGCCTGAAATCCAGTTCAAGAAGTGCTGCTGCTGTAAGCATATGGACTCTGTGTTCTCCCGCTTCATCATTTTTGCGGTCAAATCTTTTTGTTCCAAAATATCCGTCACATATATCAGATGGAAAAAGTCTGGTCTCTTCCATATCAATTCCACACTGCTTTGCACACTGTGAATATCGGTATTCCATCAGCCCCGCATTCTTTCCATCTACATGAGCAGGAAACTTGATAATCCAATCCTCATCATCTATCTTAGTCATAATTTTAGGTCTTGCTCCACCACTTGTTCCACCAAGCCTGTATAATTCATCAAGCTTGTCAGAATATTCAGTATTAAGAATTTTCTGACACTGTTCAGATAATTCATCAAGACTGCTGAGTTTTTCCTGCTTTGGCATATCCCATTCCGGTCTGTATGTTAATGCTCCCATTCCTGATTCTCCAACAATTGCAAGCCTGTCAAGCATACTCACATTGTCTATATTATATCCCTTTTCTTTTAACATCCTGTCAAGCAGCAGCTGTCCCCATGCATCAGGCAGACTGTCTGCAAATACTCCCCATAAGCCATTAAAATATTCTTTAACAGGGACACATACTTTCTTTTCAAGGGGCAATGAAAACGGACTTATTGAAAATCCGTTCTCCAGCCATTCATCTGCATATTCAAATGCAGCCTTTCTTTCGTTCGTCATAGCAAGAGTTCCAACAAGCCTGTCATGATAAAAAACATTTATAACTCTATCTTCTCTCATTAATTACCTCCTCAATACTGTTATAAGGAATCTCCGTAAAAATGTTTCTTAAATCATCAGCGATATTAAGTGCTACAGCTATCTTAGTCAGCGATAACAGTGAAATCTGTCCTGTTGTTTCAAATCTTTTTATCGAGCCAAGACTGACATTGCTAATCTTAGAAAGCTTCTCTTGTGAAATGGCGCGTCTTTTTCTTATTAGTCTTACCCTGTCAGCTATTTTTTTATCCAGTTCTTCACATGTCTCCCAGACATATTCATTCATATATTGATCCCTCCTTATGTGTAAACATATATAATATATTAGCTAGTTTTCTGATATATATGCATTTATAGCTAATATTTTATCTATAGTTATTATAGCACATAACTTAATATATTCAATCCTCTCCTTGCCAACTTCCCAGAATATGTTATTATATGATAGATTATTACAAGTGTTTAAAGCACAGAAAGAGGAATTTATGTTAGTTTATGATGCTAATGCCAATTCTGGCAGCACTGCCGGTTTTGAGTGTACCTATACAACTTTTAAATCAGACAATTCTACAGCTTCCCCAGAGAACCCAATCCTTGTTCTGGATAATTCTGAGAAGCAGTGGGATGAGACATCTTATGGTTTATTCACTAACCCTTATAAAAAGACTGCATTTGATTTCCAGATTAACGGTGAATCTTTTACAAGCAATATCTTAAAGATTGATTCAAGATTTACAAGCCTTATCAAATGGCTTGGTGAGAACAGAGTTAAAGTAAAGCTTACAGGTGCTAACTCATCTGAAGGATATAATGTATACAAGATTCAGGAAGTTGCATTTGGCAATGGTAACAAGTTATCCGCTGAAGACGGTTTTCTTCAGTTTATGATTGAAAGATTATTAGAGAGCAGTGCCGTTGCAGAAGACAATAGTGAAGAGCCTGATGAATCTGCTGATGATATGAAGCTTACAAGCCTTACAAGCATATCAGATTTTCTTAACTGTGCAGGAAGCACGCTTCCTGAGAATATCCGTTTATGGGCAAGACGCAATCTTGTTGTTGCCCGTTCAAGCGAGGTAACTCCTGAGGAGAAAAGACATGCACAGAGAGCACTTTCTATCATGCTTAATATTAAGTGGAAGAGCAATTACTTCGAATCAATTGACCCTGTGGAAGCAAGAAGAATTCTTGACGAAGAGCTTTTTGGTATGGAAAGTGTTAAACAAAGAATAATTGAGACAGTTATTCAGATTAACAGAACACACACTCTTCCTGCATATGGTATCCTTCTTGTTGGTCCTGCCGGAACAGGTAAATCACAGATTGCCTACCTTGTTGCCAAGATTCTTAAAATGCCTTGGACAACTCTTGATATGAGTTCAATCAATGACGCAGAACAGCTTACAGGAAGTTCAAGAATATACTCCAATGCAAAGCCTGGTATTATCATGGAAGCATTCAACATGGCTGGTGAATCTAACCTTGTATTCATTATCAACGAGCTTGATAAGGCAACTTCAAGTAATGGTAACGCCAACCCTGCGGATGTACTCCTTACACTCCTTGATAATCTTGGATTCACTGATAATTACATGGAGTGTCTCATCCCAACTTCAGGCGTATATCCTATCGCCACAGCTAATGATAAGGATAAGATAAGTGCACCGCTTCTTTCAAGATTTGCAGTAATTGATATTCCTGATTACACAAGAGAAGAGAAAAAGACAATTTTCCTTAAATATTCACTCCCAAAGGTTCTTAAAAGAATCGGACTTCACGAGGATGAGTGCCTGGTGTTTGATGACGGACTTGACGCTGTTCTTGATTACTGCAAGGATACTACAGGTATCAGAGACCTTGAACAGGCAGCAGAACATTTAGCAGCACATGCTCTTTATATGATCGAGGTTGAGCATGCCACAAGCGTTTCATACACAGCAGACATGGTAAATGAACTCTTTTAATTAAATTATTTAAACCCGATAACAAATACATGATATACAATAAGGAGCTGCTACACTTGATAACAGCTCCTTAAATAATCTTTACATATGTAATTGTAATTATCAGTCATTTCTTAACTTAAACTGTGCAACCATCTCACTAAGAGTTGTAGCCTGTGCTGTAAGCTCTTCACTTGTAGCTGATGTCTCCTGTGATGTTGCTGAATTAGCCTGTACAACTTCTGCAATTCTTGCAATTGCAACATCCGCCTGCTCCATACCTGCAGCCTGACTTGTAGATACATCTCTCATCTTCTTGGCACTCTCTGCGATAGACTGAACACCATCAACAACTTCCTTAAGTGAATCAGATGCCTTAGTAGCAATCTTATTCCCCTCTCCAACCTCGTAGATAGAAGCTTCTATAAGATTTCTTGAATCTACCGCTGACTTAGCACTCTGCTCTGCAAGTGTACGAATCTGGTCAGCAACTACTGCAAATCCTCTGCCTGCATCACCTGCTCTTGCAGCCTCAATGGAAGCATTAAGTGAAAGAAGGTTAGTCTGGCTTGCAATACTTTCAATCTCTGAAATGATATTGCCAATCTTCTCAGAAGCCTCACTGATACGAGCCATTGCCCCCATAAGAGCTTCCATGCTTTCTCTGCTGTTTTCTGCTGTATCAGCATATCTCTCTGCTTCTTTATATGAATTTTCCAGCTGTTCTGCTGTCTTCTGTATACCTTCATTAAGATCATTAATGGTTGCCTGCATCTCTTCGACTGTTGCAGCCTGATCTGTTGCACCTTCTGCAAGCGACTGTGCAGCATCTGAAAGATTAGCAGAACCTTCTGCCACCTGTTTAGAAGCATCTTCAACACCCTTTAATGTTGAATTCATCTGACGGTTCATGTTACGAATTCCAAGTAACAATGCATTGAATGCACCTGTATACTGATCTTCATGTTCGGTTGCGATAGCGAAATTACCATCTGCCATCTCTCCCATAAGTTTTCCGGCATCACTGATAATATTATGTAATCTTTCTGCCATAGCATGTGCACTATCTATGAGATCGGATATCTCATCTTTAGTCTCAACTTCTGGGAATGGTGAATCAAGATCTCCCTGTGCAAATGTCTCGAATCTGGCCATCATTCCATCTAACGGCTCTTCTATACTCTTTGCAATCGCATGTGCTGCTTTAGAAGCAACAACAACTACCGCAGCTATAATTCCAATTGCAGCAACAATCGCTATTATAAGAAATATTTCAAGCTTTAATTTTTCTGCATCACCTTTAGCAACATTAGTGTCCATAAGTTCATTAAGTGCATTATCAAGTGCCTCATACTTAGGTGCCGCCTCATTCAGCATCATCGACTGAGCCTTCAGTGACTGATTAGAATCTGTCGTAGCTCCCAGCTTTATAACTTTCTCATCAATTTCCTTATATTCAGCCCACGCCTTATCAATCTTATCCATACATTCCTTGCCAGCCTTACTAGACATTATAGGTCTTATCTGTTCAAGCTTGGCTTCAAATGCTTCGACATGCTCATCATGCTGCTTTTTCATTGAGCTGATAAGACTTACTGAATCATATCCTACAACTCCCCTTGAAGCTCCTCTTATCTCTGCTGCCTCAGACATAGCTGTAGCAATATCTCCCTGAGGGAATGCGTAACGCTTCAGCACCCTGCGGTAATCCATAGACATATAAATCATCATTGCACTTATAACAACTGCAACTACGGAGAACGCTATGATTATCAGTCTAAATACATAATTCAAACGCCCCTTTATATTCATATTATTCATTTTCTTTAACATCTTATAACTACCTGCCTTTCCATATGCATCATTTGTACAATGTATTTAATTGTTCCCTTTTTCTATTCAATTAATATATTATTCCTAATTTGATTTTTTTTCAAGGTATTTTCACAAAATACTCATATGTAATTGTCTGAGTCCGTCTATTTCATCACACAATTCCCTGCTTGAGCAAGTTGAACAATCCATTGTAATACCGTTAAATATGTTGTTTAACGAATCTGTTATCTGTTCACATCTGTGAGCCTCATTCTTTAAAAATGTATAATCAATCTTCTGGTCTGTAACAAAATATATGCTTACAGCCTCAACTTCAGGACGCTTCCTGTAGGCATTGATAAGTCCCAACCCTACTGCTGCAAAGTTAATTCCATGTGAAACCGCTTCTTTACTCACTCTCACTGGTTCTCTTTCCCTGACAGCTGATATTCTCATCATATATCCCTTAGGAAATGCATGATATCTTACATAATCAGTCGCCCTCATTGAAGCATACAGTGCATTATCATCATGATTCTTAATATATTCACTGTTCAGCCTGATTACAGTAATTCTTGCATATGAGATATCATTCCTGATATTACACAGATCATCTCCAACGAGATACACTGCATCCTCCGGCACAAGCTCTTTATCCTGTGTAAATGCAATGGCACTTACTGCCTGACTGCTTCCACCGCCTAGCTCATAAGCCATCTCGCTTTTAAGGATAAGATTCTCCTTCTCAGTCATCTCCCATTCTTTCTGTAATGGAAGTCTCTTTACTCCATGGCTTTCAAGCATTGATGTCAGCTTTCTTATCTCACCATCATATAAATCCATTGGATGTTTCTGCCCTTCCTGTTATTCTTTCTGTGTATTCTGTTCTTTCTTTTTCTCTCGCCTGTTCTTTGACCAGTTGTAATATGCAGTAAGCGGCTTTATAAGACTTGCTGCCAACTTCATATCAAGATTAAAGAAATATATAACAAGAGTCAGAAGAAACAATGCAACAAACACGATTGCTATAATAGCCAGCACTTTTAATACTATCATATGTTACTTCCCTTCTGTCTTGCATATTCCGCAGCCCCCAACGCTCCCATAAGCTGTGGGTCTGTCGGAAGGTCCACTACATTAATCTTAAGCACCTTTTCTATTGCCTTCTTCAATCCCTCATTCTTGGCACATCCGCCTGTAAGTGTAACACTGTCAGTTGCACCGGCTTTCTTAGCCATAACAAAGCATCTCTTAGCAACCGATAACTGTATTCCTGCCGCAATCTCTTCCATAGGCTTACCCTCACCTACTAACGAAATAACCTCACTCTCTGCAAATACCGCGCACTGTGCTGTTATTGGAATTACATTCTTTGCTGTAAGAGACAGATTAGAAAATTCATCTAAAGACATCTCAAATGCTCTTGCCATAGATTCAAAGAATCTTCCCGTTCCTGCTGCACATTTGTCATTCATTGCAAAATTAAGCACAGTTCCATCAGTGTCAATCGCAATTCCCTTGACGTCCTGACCGCCGATATCAATTATCGCTTTAACGGATGGGTCTGTCACATGAACTCCCATAGCATGACAACTTATCTCTGATATATTCTCATCTGCAAATGGAACTTTATTTCTTCCGTAACCGGTACCAATCAGATATGTAAGCTCCTCTGCGCTGTTTAAACCGTCAACCTGGCTTACAGCCTCGTCAAGCGCATCCTTCGCACTAAGCACAGGATTAATCCTGCTTCTCTTAGTAACCGCAGCTGCGATTTTTCCATTCTCATCTATAATTACGCATTTGGTATATGTACTTCCTGCGTCACAACCACCGAAATATTTCATTCTGTTATCCTTTCCTGCCGCATATGCAGCATCCACACTTCTTACCAGCTCTTAGAATCGTCAAAATCCTCAAGTGACGGGTCGAGCGGTTCTTCCCTGAAAACAGTTCTCATGTATCTGTTAATCTCCGTTCTCATGTCTCTTCTTGTTCCGTCCTCAGGACACATAAGATTATGCGTTACCCATATTAAATGAATTCCGTGTTTTCTCGCTTCTTCTTCAAATAAGCCGTGATATCCCGACATTGATTTGCAGCCCATATGAACATACATGATTACAATATCAATATTAAACATTTCGCAGAAACGCCAGAGCGCCTCTACACCTGTCTCATAACCGCCGTTAGAACGGTTTCTCATAATCATGTTCTCATACAGATACGCAAGGTCTAACATTGCCTGGTGTTTATCCTCTGTATTGACCATCTCTGTAGACACCATGCTTAACATATCCGCAATAGTTACCACGCCCCAGCAGTTAAGAAGCCAGATTGGGAGTGCCGTATAATATGCAGCCTGAACGCCCCATGTCATGGCTCTGTGACGGTACTCCTTCGCCGCCATCTCTTTATTCTTATATGCATCAAGTGCCATCTTTGTAAGCTTTTTATCCATATCAAGGAATGCCTGATTTCTTCCACCGGCAGCCTGATATACACCATATCTGTAGAGTGCAAGCGTTACGCCCATAACCTGCGGATAATCTGTCTTGGAAATCTCCATCCACTCTAAGAATTCCTCTGTCTCTGCATTAAACCGCTTCATACTCTTAAAGAATGCTTCCCAGTCGAACTTCTCGCCAGTCTGTTCCTCTATGAAATGGATTGCATTGACAACCTCTTCTGCCGCATACTCCTGTACACTTTCCTGTCTGTGTCTTATTGGCACAGCAAGCTGAAATGTAGGAATCTTAAATGACCTTGCTTCAATCCCGTTACCCATAAGGCTTCCGTCACATGTCGTATTACACTGCACCGCACAGCAGCCTATAAGCGGGAAATCATCAGCCAGTGCTACACCAAGCTCAGCCGCCGGCATAGGACAGACATCTGATGGCACACCATACTGGTGTGTAACGTCAACATAATAGCTTACTCCGTCCTGTGACATCATCGAGCTTGTATACACTGCAGGAACTTCCACTGACAACCATGTAAGGTTAGGGAAACCTCCCATCAGTGTACTCATCATATTTTCATCAAAAAGGACAATCTTGCTGTTTAGCTTCTTATCATTGCCGATAGCCGGGTCTGCCTTAAATATCTGTCCAAGCATACCGCATATATCAGTAACAATAAGTCCCAGTGCCTGATGCGCCATTCTAAGCTGAGTTCCTCTCATGCCCTCGGTATGCCTGTCCATGAAATCAGGCAATGCAAGATAATTAATCATCCAGCGGTATCTGAAGAAGCCCTTCATGTTATTAGGTTTTATTATAAATGTAATTAAAGTCTTCCAGTATCCAAGCCACCTTACATAGTCGTACCATGTATCCTTCAATCCGCGCCATTCTCTTCTTCTCTTCGGCTTTTTGCCTGTATAGAATCTGCCGAGTGGCTCGCTTCCTATATTCTTAGACATATTTATAATTTCCTTCCTGCATTGATACGCTTAATCTCAAGGCTCTCAACAAATGCCTGTATTCTTGTTCTTAACTGTCCTGAAGTTCCCACAGCATAAGGTCTGTCGATTGAAAGTACCGGATAGCCGTATTTTTCTTTCATGACATGGAATGCCGAAGCCCTCTCATAACCCCAGTAATCACAGAATTTAATCTGCTCATATATAAGACCATCCGCCTTATACTCCTTAGCTATCGCGTCAACATACTCCTGTCTTTCGATAATCTTTTCTGTATTCATGAATCTTGGACACTGTCCCCACTTCATATACTGTCTGCATATCTGTGTAAGAACATCCTCTGTATCATTAAGAATAATCTCATCTCTTCCCGGAAGTGAACCAAAACAGAATCTGTCAGCCACAACCAGTGCGCCTGCTTCCTCCGCAAGCTTTATAAGCTCAGGGTTATCAATCTCTGAACCAACCATTACTACCCTTGCCCTGTAATTACATTTTTTATCAGGTTCTCTTGTCTTAAGCTCCTCAAGAGTCTCCTCAAGCTTATCAATAAGTGCCTCTTTCGGGCAGCAGTAGGTTGCAAGACACAGAACCGCGAATTCATACCCAGTAATTCTTGGATTATCTTCTTTTCTGTAATCACCGATGCTTCTTATAAGCCTGCTTATCTTATTCTGCAATTCTACTGACTTTCTAAGTGCATCATCTGATATGTCTATTCCATATGTATTATTAAGCGGTTCAAGCACATGAAGTCTCATCTGCTTAACAAAATGTCTTAACGCCGTCTCATCATTCTTCATCGGAACATCTGAATATTCCACAAAGAATTTTTCTTTCTCTATAAGGTGCTGTCTCTCAATATTTTCTACGCACCTGTTCATCTGCGCACATGCATCCGGTGCAATTATACAGTCAAGAAAGTTAAATCCACCCTCAATTGCTCTCTCTAATATCGCACGACATCCCTCACATAGCATACTGCTCATGTAATATGTACCCATCTCTATAGAACCTGTACGGGGTGCACGCAGCCTTACCGAAAAGCTGCCCGGCAGATTAATAAGCGGCTCCGGTATCTGAAAGCAGACTGCTCCGATTGCAATATCACCCTTCGCCTGTGTCTGCCTTACAAGGTCGTTATTCACGTCCTCCAAAAGCTTCTCAAAATAATACAGATTAGCTAAATCCTTCACATTTGCCTCCTCTTACAATATCCCCATATTAACAAGGGCTTTCTTTGCACCCTCAACAATAATCGCATCATCAGGGAGATTGAATACATTTTCACCAAGAACATCTGCCTGTGCAAGTTTGGAATCGCTCTGTATTACTGAAAGCAGCTCAAGGCCGCCGATATCCATAAGCTTCGCAACCTCCATATCCGGTATTCTGTTAGCAATAACTCCGATTCTATCATACATTACAAGCTCATCTGCTACCTTCTTGATTGTCTGCACAACCTGACATCCCTTCTTGCTCGCGTCAGTAACAAGCAGCAGATGTGTAACCTTCTCCATAACTCTTCTGTTAATCTGTTCAATTCCTGCTTCACCGTCAATTACAACATAATCAAACTTATCTGAAAGCATTGTGATAACTTCCTTAAGATATGAATTAATCTTGCAGTAACAGCCTGCTGTCTCAGGTCTTCCTATTGCGATAAATGCATATCCATCCTGCTCAACAACTGCATCCATTATCTCATATTTGGCTTCTCCAAGTAACTCCACAGCAGTCTTGGTATCTCCGTCTTCAACATTCTTGATTACTTCTTTTCTTATATCATCTATAGTCTTATCCACTTCAACGTTAAGCACTGTAGAAAGTCCGACCGCCGGATCAGCGTCAATCGCAAGTATCTTCTTGTCAGGATATGCCTCAACAAGAAGCTTTACAATAACTCCCGCTAAAGAAGTCTTACCAACTCCGCCTTTTCCTGCTACTGCTATAATCTGTGTTTTCTTATCCATTATTGTTCTCCTTATGTGGTTTTATTATATTGTTTAATACCCGTAATACGCATTGATTCCCGCCATCAGACCATCCGCTATATTTTCAAGTGTTTCATCACTATGGTCTGAGCTTGCATTCCCAAGTTCCATATCAACTGACGGAACTGTACTGTATGATGTCTGTGTCAGATCTATCGCCATGCTTCCAGAACCATGAATCTTCGCACCTTGTCCACGAAGTCCGTCAACAAGTGATGCCCCAAGTGAATCATGCTGCTGCCAGTGGTCTGCCACAGGACTCATATTCTTAATTGCATCGGGAACTGCTATATAAAAGCATCCCTTATCGTATGAAAGTCCATCACCATCCCAGTGCAATGATATATGACAGTCTGCAACATTGTTACATATTACAGTTCTCGCCACATTATCAAGCTGTACATCTGATGAATCCCTTATCATCAGCACATCATATCCTTCTAACAGAAGTTTATCTCTTAAAATCTCTGCCATCTTAAGTGTTACTTCGCTCTCTGGTGTCCCGTCATAAAATGTCATTCCGCCTGACACCGCCGTTGCTGTCGCAGCGCCAGCCGCCGTACTGCCTCCTGTACTCTTAAGAGAACCATCCGGATGGCACAATGTTCTGACCGCCGAACCTCCTGCCGTTCCATGCCCGGCATTAACTCCGACAACAATGTTCTTTCTCTGACCTGACGCTTTATAAAGAACGGCATAACCATCACTTATAACAGAATGGTCCGCATATTCCCATGTTGTATTCATATAAATGTGTTCCAGATTCTCATATACAGGAACTCCGGTATATGGTTCTTTCTCTCTTATATATGGATTCTGGGTCTCCTCCTGCCCTGCATCTGTTTCAATCTGTTCTGTATTCTCTTCAAAATCGCTTTCTGTCTGCTCTGTGCTTTCTGTTTCTGCTGTCTCCTCAGCAGACTGACTGCCTGCATCTGAATCCTCGATTCTGCTTCCAGTCATATCCTGACTTTTTTCTTCAATGTCCGATTTATTCAATTCCGATGAAACATCAGTATTATTCTTTTTACAGCCTGACACCATCGTCACAGTAACTATCAGCGACATTATAATAGCTGCATATTTAGCAGCATTTGTTAATCTATTCATCTGTATCCTCCGGCCACACTGAACCTTCATCAAGTCCGTTATCAGTAAGCCATTTATCTTCTACTGTAATATATTTCTTGGTGCCAGCTTCATCAACAAGCATAACAGAAACCTTAAGTGTCTGCCCTTCTGCAAGTTCTTCACACCCATAATCTCCGTCAAATATCTGTTTTATCTTCCACATAACAATCTCCGTTTCAAGCACTTAATATTTTTATTATAAAACATTTTTACAAAATATGCTATAATATATCCATTATGAAAGTACGGAGGACATGATGGTGTAAGCTATGGTGTTGTATGTAACCGGGACGAGACATGTGGTGGATAAGTCCTGTCACTGGCGTAAAAAGTTGCATTGGCAAATGCTCCGCCTATTCATTCACTGCTAAGAAATTCACTAAAGTTGAGGGTGATGATACCGACAGGGTGCTGGTGATAAAGTAATAATAAAATGGACTTTCCCACGGATTTACCGTGCAGAAAGTCCATTTTGCTTTTATTTCAGTTTATCCTACCCCCAGATAAGCTTCTCCCAGAATTCCTTATTCCTGGCATACTTTAATATATCCTCTTCTTTTTCGTTATCGAGGTAATCCATAACCTTGTTGTAATCTGTCGGATTTTTAAAATCAATCTGCCACAAAAGCGTGCCTACTCCGTCCTTAAATTCCTTACATATAATTCCCTGCTCGGTATATGCAGTAACTGTCCACACTTTCTCTCCTGATTCATCATCACATGATGCACTTTCTGTTGCACCTTCTGTCTTGCTTACACCTTCTGTTGTGTCTCCTGTAAGCATAAGCTCCTGAGACTTGCTAAGGCTGTCCTGTGCTTTTTCATTGGCAATAGCTGCTTTATGAAGAATTGTCTGATCCTCTGTTTTCATGTCATATGTCCAACTGTTTTCTTCTATCCATTCTTCATCCTCAGTCTTTACATCAGATGCGAATCCATTGGCTGCTGCACTCTGTGCTGCGCTTGAAGCCGCATTTGCCTTCTTCCCTGCCGGTGCATTAGCTGCTGCCTTAGAAGCTGCTTCATCCTGAACTTCCTTAAGCTTTCTGATTTTATCCTTGATTGCATCAATATTCTGGTCAAAACTGTTTAAAAGCTTTTCCCATTCTTTGTCTGACATATCCCGCCAGTCCTTTTCCTCAAGATCGTCTGCTGTAAGCTCATACTGCTGTTTGAGCATTTCAATGATATCCGCTACAAAATATCTTTCACCCGTTGCTTCATTTTCAAGTTCAATACCTGAACCAGCCAGTGCATCATTCCAGTTTTTCTTTTCAGTTAAAGCTTCATCCAGTGAATTGTATGAATATGCCATATCATCTGTCAAATGTTTTAAGGCATTCCAGCTTCCCCATTTGTATGAACCTTCACTGGTTGAATCTGCATACTGGCAATATGCAAACATTTCCACAGCACTTGCATTGGATGAATCCATCTCGGAAAGATTAACATCATAATCCCTGAATTCATTTCCACCCAGTGCAATGCTTACTCTTACAATCGTGTCCTCACTGTCCGGATTAATAATCTGGGTTGCCCTCATTCCGTAGCCGGTATCCCCCACATTTAAGAAGCCAATTCCTAATGATTTGTACTGGATATTATTGTCCGGCTTCATAGATTCTTCAAAACCGGTGTCACCTTTGCCAGTTTTGGTTGTTCTGAAACTGTACTCTGAATAAGCACCATACCTCATTTGTGTGTTAATATTCATGTATTCTCCTTTCTGCAGCCGCTCAGTCAGTCGCAGCCGCGCCACTTTCCAGAAAGGTCCAAGTGGCATATTCTCATCGCTACTCGCGCGAGCAGCTCATACGCCAGAACTTTGTTCCGGCGTTGTCGCGGTGCTCCTCGAATATGCACAAAAAGCCAGCAGCCCGTGCAAGCACAGCCGCTATCTTTTTATGCATATTCTCATCGCTACTCGCGCAAAAAAGGCACATCCATCCAACAGCTTCAATCCATTGAATAAATGCGCCTTCCATGCCTGATATATATCGGCATTATTTCATATATCATTATAGTAATTCAGAATTTCATTCCATATTTTTTCAGATCAACCCTGCCATTGACAACCTCAATTCCATCTGCCATAAGAAGCTCTGCTTGCTTTCCGGCTCCGCCAAATGCGAATTCACCAGCAAGCTCTCCCTTTGAATTAACCACTCTGTAACACGGAATTCCTAATGGGTCAGGATTCTTATGAAGCGCATTGCCAACCGCTCTTGACATCTTCTTATTGCCAGCCATCTCTGCCACCTGTCCATAAGTAGCAACCTGTCCGCGTGGAATCTTCTTGACCGCTTCATATATCCTCCTGGTAGGGCTGTCCGATACAAGGTCATAGCTTTCTGCAATCATGCGTTTAATATCTTCATCAGGAATAGTTCCGTCAAGGATAATAGTATTCCAATGTTCCTTATTCTGATGCCAGCCTGCAATTACAGAAGAATATATACTTCTCCATAGATCACGCCACTCAGGTGAAACCTTCACATTAAGATTTATATATCCATTACGCTCGTATGTCCATAAAAATACTTTCTTACATCCTTTAACTCTTACAAGCTGCCAGTTCTCATCATGAAAAGGCGCTTCCTGATAAGTGTCAGGAAAAGAAAGTCCATATGCAAGTGCTTCTTCCCTAGTCGTCATATCGTCATTCCTTAGTTGTATTTATAAAAACCTTCCCCTGTAGACATACCAAGCTTTCCCTCATCAATATACTTCTTGAGAATAGCTTCCATCTTCTTGAAATTATATGGCATCATCATCTTCTTAAGAAGTGGTGAGAATATTCCCGGAACGCTCTGATACTGGTGAACAATATTATATGCAGTATTAAGCCCTACTGTATCAAATATCTGGAAAGGGCCTTTAGGTGCACCTGTTCCTCTTGTCCATGCAATATCAATGCTTTCAGGGTCAGATACACCTGCCGCATACAGGTCAAGTCCGCTAAGAAGGAATGGAACCAGCATGGAATTAAGCAGATATCCGCTCTTTTCCTTTCTTACAGGAAGTCCAATCATTCGTATATCGTTAGCAAACTGCATGACTTCGTTAAAATATTTCTCATCAGTCTGGGCCTGTGTCATAATCTCAGCGGTGTTATTCTTCCATATAGAATTAGCAAAATGTAATGACAGATATTTGTCTGGTCTTCCAGTATATTTTGCAAACATTGATGGAAGAAGTGTCGACGAATTAGTTACAATCACAGTCTTTTCCGGAAGAAGTGGTGAAAGCTTTTCATAGAACGCAATCTTGTCCTTTTCATTCTCAGCCATAGACTCAATCACGAGGTCTGCATCTTCCACAGCCTTAGCCATATCAAGTTCAAGCTTGAGATTAGCATACGCATTTTCAACCTTCTTAAGACACTCTTCCTTGTCAAATGTATCTTCATCCGCAAGTCCTGCACACCACGCATTCTTATCCTCTGCCATCTTCTCAATAGCTTCAATATAAGTCTTCTTAAGATGGTCAATCTTAGGCTGTGTTCTTCCAATAGACCCCTCGCTTCTTAACCAGATGGTTACATTAAATCCGCAATATGCTGCCTGAAAAGCAATCTGGCTTCCCAAAACTCCGCCTCCGGCAACTACAACATTTGAATATTTCATAACTATCCCCTTTCTTATAAATACTCATTACACCATAAGACTTCTGAATGTATCAAGTACATCATTTCGTCCAATCATTATGTCATAATCAGGCTTTTCTGGTTCTCTTCTCAATGCCGGTTCCGGTGGAATAACCGGTTCTTTAGGCATTATCGGTTCTTTAGGCAATGCCAGCCGTGATAATTCAATCCTGACATTCATTATTTCCTTATCCTTCTTGGCTGCTTTTGCCCCAGCCATAAAACCTTCTATAAATCCTTTATCTTCCTGAAGTCTCTTTAACTCATATTCAAGTTTCTGCTTATTGTCATTATATTCTTTCTTCTTTGCATTCCATTCTTCAATAGCTGCACCATTTACAGCCAGCCACTCATCATGTTCCTTCTGCTTCTCTTCAACATCCTTAACCCACTGCTGTCTGGCTTCTTCAAGATTATCTTTCTCATACTCCCACGAATCATGGTCTTTCTGGTATTCTGCCTCACTGTTGGAAAGATTAGCATTTGCCATATCGTCAGCCTTCTTAAATGCATCCTCAAGCTTTGAAAAATATGCTGTTTCCTGCTGTCTGGCTTCATCTATCTCCTGTTGTTCCTGTTCTGTGACATTCTTTAATATCTCGTCAAGATGCCTGTTTACATTAGCAACAAATTCCTCTATTCCTGCCGCTACCTCAGCATCGGCATTCTGCTTTGCCCTCTTGAAAAGCTCATTATCACTTAATATGTAATGCTCATTATTAGCTGCAATGGCACTCTTTGTATTCTCAACACCTGACTGATAGTTAAAATGTACATCAAACAGATTCGCATACTCTTCTTCTGAGAACAGATTAGCAACAGGATACTTGTCCTTTATCTCCTGACGCCTGTCTCTGATTTCCAGTTCATATGTATTATCTGATGTATTTCCAATTACCTGAAGGTACAGATTATCTGCCATTTCTCTTGCATTAGTGCATTCCTGCTGCACAAGAAGCTGTCCCCAGTATGCCTTTGAATTATCAGGTTCTTCATCAAGAACCTGAAAGAAAAGCTTATTGGCTTTTTTCCAGTTCTTATCTGAAATTGCAGCAAATCCTTCATCAAGCAGCTTATTGATATCTATTGGTTCGATGATTTCTATTTCTTCAAGTTCAATCTCTTCTGCTGGTTCAGCCTTTTCTGGTTCTGATACTGGCTGGTTAATTGATGCCGGCTTCACCACATTTGCAATCTCAGCCATTATATTATTAAATGTATCATCGTTTCCAAGCTGGCACACTTTCAAACCGGCAAATTCTTTAGGAATATCATACTCATCAACATCTTTATAACATGGAATAAGACATTTGTTCTTATTCTTTTCTGCTATCTCAAGATATCTGTTCCATTCATTCTTAACCCAGACATCGTTATAATCATCATATGATGTACCAAGTGCAAGCATAACATTTGCTGAATTAAGAGCTGAATATATGTATGGTTCACAGTATGATCGCTCTTTTCCTTTAAGTGCGGCTTCTGATAAAAATACCCTGTATCCGGCTGATGTCAGCTTGTTATATAAATGTCCTGCTATTTCACTAACAGCCGTCTTATCTCCATTATCATCTTTTGCCCTGTAGCTTATATATATATCGTATGGCTGTTCACTTTCAGCAATCTGAATATATTTCTTACGGTTTTCCTCTATTATCTTAGCTTCTTCCCTGAATATTGCTCTTGACTCTGAATCTGAATTCTCCATAACAAGTTCAAAATCTTCATCATCCATTACACTATCGTAAGAGATTCTGTGACAAACAGGTACTTTTTTCCCGCTCGCATCATCCGCATATTCTATACCATATTTGCAAAGGATTAATCCCCAGTATCCTTCTGCTTCCTCTGGGTAACTGTCAGTTATTGTATTATATATTCCTGCTGCCTTATCAAAATCGCAGTTAAAACGCAGTCTCCCGGCACGCTCAAACAACTTAAGTTCTTTATCGTCCTCTATATCCGGAACTGTCTGACTTGTTCCACATTTTTCGCATTTACAGACAGTAATCGAATCCTCTATCTCCAGATTACTTCCGCACATTTTGCACTTTAAGGCCCCCATTTGCATTCTCCTTATCATTACCGTATTTCACTTAATCGCGCATATAATACAATACTATTAAAGCCGTATAGAATATTATAATATTTAGTTATTGGGGTGTCAATTTCAGATTTCATTTCAGGCAGCCATGTGAATTCATCAATTCCTAGTACATCATTTTCGAAATAACCACTCCATCCTCTGACTAAAGTGCTGTGTAAGTTTATTATTAATTTTCTCAGTCAGACAAAAAAGTTTATTAAATCTCATTATGGTTCAATCGACTTTTTAACTCCAAAATATCATGCTTTATTTGTTCAATGACTATCTTAAATTCCTCATCGCTTTTCCCAGTTGGATCTTCAAGTCCCCAATTATCATCAAATGGTCTGCCTATAAATGGACACCCTACATTACATCCCATTGATATTGCAATATCCGGTTCTGGAATATCACTAACCAGCTTACTGAACTGTCCTTCTGCTTCCATATCTATATTATATAATTCCTTCATAATACGGACAGCATCCTGATTAATCCGTGGTTTTGTTTCTGTCCCCGCCGAATAACTTTGAAACACGTCTGATGCCAGATGTCTTCCAAAAGCCTCAGCAATCTGACTTCGGCAGGAATTATGGACACAAATAAAAGCTACTTTTATCTTACTCATAAAATGGACACCTCTCCTTTATACACTGCTCATTAAAATCTGTGAATCCGCATTGCATTTGTTCGTATTGCAATGTTACTCCATAATGAGCATTTACATAATCAATACCATTCTTAAATGCTATCATTGCATCTCTCTTGCAGCATCTTGGTCCGTTTATGGTTCCTAATTCTCCAATTGCTTTCGAGGTAAACTGCATATGATTTCCCCATGTTCCATCGGTTGAAAGCGGACCTGTTCCGTCAATGATTGCCAGTGCAGCACCTATAGATGTGATTGCTCCGCATATTCCCCATAAACCGCACATTGCCCCCGGCATCCTAAGGCCCTCTGCCATCAGCCTTTCCAACGCCTGTTCTAAGTCTATATCTCCACCTGCGTTTTTGTAGGCTACAAGCAAACTTGCACCATCTAATATATGGTGTTCCGGTCCATGAATACTGACATTGAAACGGATGAATAAAAGACCAATTTTTTAGGCAGAATAAGACACCGCAGACACATTTAATGTCTGCGGCGGAAGTAATTCAATATGTTTAGCGGATTACAGTTTGTAATCAACATCAGGGTTTATGGTGAGTGCAACACCGGTTTCAAATGTACCGTTACCGTTTTCGGCAAAAAGTGAAAATAATGTTCCTGTAAAAGTCATTGTACGTGTACCCTCCGTGCTGAGTCCGGCATTAAGTCCTGAACCGATTTCATGGCAGGCAATTTTTGCATCAAGATTCGTAGTATCAGCAAGGGCATAAGAAAAAGTATATTTTTCACGGTCAGTATCTATTTTTACAAGAAGATTGAGATTTTCATCTTCTTTAGATATAGGAATATGTGCAAGTTCTGCACCCATGTCGTGTATATGTTTATAAAATCCGACATATTTTCCGCTTTCATCGCTGCCAACATATATTTCATAGTGATAATCGTTGTTATAATAGGCAGCAACACCAAATCGTTTTGCTGTACTGTCTTTTATTTTTAATACAGCTTTAAGTGATGTTGTAAATTCCGGCTGCTTAAATGAAAGAACAGTCGGGGATTTACCTGGTTCATTCAATGTGATATCAGTACCTCTAAGCGTGAGACATCCGTTTTTACTGTCATAAATATAATGAGACATATCAGGATTTCTTGTGAACTGCAGGCGTTTGTCAATGGCATCGCGGTGGAAGTCAATATTGACGCTATGGTCTGCATGTAAAAATGGCCTGCCTGTTGCATCGTCTGTTATTGTATTAGCAATTGTCTCCGGCTCGTTCATGCCCGGAAGAGGTGCATCCATTACAAGTTCAATAGTCCCATTTCCGTTGTATCCGACAACAGGCCATCCGTCTTCATTCCATGTGACAGGTGCAAGAAAGGTTTCACGACCGAGATTGTGAAGAAGTGCATGGCTGAAGCGTCTTATTCCGAGGAATACAAGCCACCAGTTTCCGTTTGCATCTTCAACAAGGTCAGCATGTCCCGTAGCCTGAATTTCGGATTTTTTATACTCTTTATGAGAAATAATAGGATTGTATGGACATGGTGTATAAGGACCGAATACATTTTTTGAACGCTGTATTGTTTCGCGGTGAGCATATTCTGTTCCGCCTTCCGCAATCATCAGGTAATACCAGCCGTCTTTTTTGTAGATATGTGGACCTTCTGCACATTGACCGCCGCAGCCAGTGCTTATAAGGTGTTTGTCGGAAAGAATTTCGCCTGTCATTGGATTAATTTTAAATGCAACAATACCTCTTACACCGTCAAGATTACCGGTTGAACAGTAATAACAGCAGTCATCATCATCCCAGAAAAGTGATGGGTCTATACCACCTTGGTCAATCCATGCAGGGTCGGACCATTCTTTGTTTATATTGTCTGTATGGACAACAAAGTTTCCTTTATCGGTAACATTAGTTGTTATCATATAAAACATTCCTTTGTGGTGCCTTATTGTAGGTGCATATATACCACCGGAATTTCGGCAGCCTTCAAGTTCAAGCTGCGAACGTCTGTTAAGGCAGTATCCGGTAAGTTCCCAGTTTACAAGATTGCGGCTGTGATATATTGGTACACCGGGGAAGAATTCAAATGTAGAATTAACAAGATAAAAATCATCGCCAACGCGGCAGATGCTTGGGTCGGGATTGTATCCCGGAATAACAGGGTTTTTAAAAAGCATGATCTTATCACCTCAGAAAAAATATTGCATATAAAATAAAAATTAAAGTGCAGTTATATAAAATTCATTTAATAATTTATCTATAGAATATATTTATTGAAAGATAAATTCAAGGTAAAAGTGTGTCACAAATTATTTAATTTACAGAAAAACTTTTGACAAATCTGACACATAAATTTTGTATGTAACGTATATGGCGCTTGTTTTTAATCAGAAATAATTTAATATATGAAGTGCATGGCGGCAAAGTAGTTTACTTGAAATATGCCTCCTTCTTCCATGAGATTACAGCAAACGTAGTAGTAATGTCTATCAAAAGGCTTTTACATATTAGATAAAAGCATGTAAAATTTCTTTTACATAGCTTAATTGCGGTCTATTTAGCTTGTTTCTTGACTACTCAGGAAAAATATTTCTACCCTCGCCCCACCTGTATTTTCAGAATTTG
>OIZO01000114.1_pt1 | contig 65057 bp, 56 predicted proteins | sample 1588551 | NCBI WGS metagenome assembly OIZO01 (sample SAMN03283271) | human gut metagenome | biome: human-associated habitat; material: feces | host: Homo sapiens | place: Peru | collected 2012
TTGCGTCCTTATATTTCTATAAGTTTGCCATATTTACTTTTTTAGTATATATTAATTTATATCATTTGTAAACTGCTATTATTGAGATTGATTTGTATCTCTTCTGATTTTTATCTTATTTCTTGTTAAAAAGCTACTCACTCACTTGAATTTCTATCTTGCGTAGGTCTTTTCCAACCTTCACATATCCTGGCACAGTTCTCAGCCTATCCCAGTCCAGCTCTCCACATATCATGACACAGCTTTAAGCCCCAAAGTATTCTCCAGCTTAAAACCCATCCTACAATATCTCTGCAAGCTCTGCAAAGCTCTCTATTTTAGCAACATACCTGTCATCTGATACTTCTCCAAATCCATATGCCGCATAGATAAAATCTATTCCTGCATCCTCAGCAGACTTTGCATCTCCTGATGTATCGCCAACATATACAGGATTCTTAAGACCGTTTCTTTCCATAAGTATCTTATTAGATTCTCCCTTTGATAAAAATGTCCTTCCCCAGCATTCAGTATCTTTGAAGAAATCGGACATAAGATGGGCTGTAAGAAAACTTTCTATATAACCATCCTGACAGTTACTCACAATGTACAATGGATATTTCTGGCTAAGGGCATATAATGTTTCTGCAAGCTGTGGATAAAGAATTCCGCCTTTTTCTGCAAGATATCCATTCTCAAATGTACACAGCTCATCCATAAGTGCATTTCTTACAGACTCAGCTTCATCAGGAAAAAGCTTTGCAGCTATGTCGTACATAGGAAGCCCCATACAGTCATTAAGGTCAGCTTCCACTATTGGTGATCTATGAATCTCTTCATGACGGGAAAGTATTATATTCCACGCCTCACATATTGGTTTTCTTGTATCCCACATAGTACCATCAAGGTCAAATATTATTCCATCATAAGATTTATTAAGCATTGTCAGCCTCCAGATCTTTATCTAATTCATCAAGCAATGTCTTTAACTGTGCTTCCTGTGTTATATCATATACAATTGAAAAGCAGTCTCTTGCCAGCTTATAATCTTTATCATTCATCATAAGTTCACCGACTCTGTATATAATTCCTATCGTCTTAGAGTCAGGTCCTGGTTCCACCTCATTCTTATCAAGTATTTCCTGCATCTGTTTAACAGAATATTCCGGTGTCTTGTCATTTAATGCCTGCTCAAGATACTTAAGTTCATTATCAGCATTATCTGTCTTATAATATATATTGCTGTAGGTGTAGCACACTCTTGCCGCCTCAGTATTATACCTGGCAACATAATAAAATCCCATATTTCTGTAATATCTTGCCATCGTTGCGCGGCTACAGCAGAATCTGTATGCCTGCTTTGTAACATCAAGATATCTCGACAGCATATTAAGATTCTTATAACATTCTGCAAGTCCAAGATACGAATCAAGGTCAACAGGATTCCAGCATATAGCCTTCTTAAATGCATCCTCAGCTCTGCGAAACTTCGATAACTTCAGGCACAGACTGCCATAAGTCCTGTAGTACTCTCCAACCGGCAGCTCTGTACACAGCACATCCGTTTCCGGTTCAAAATAACATGCGTACACATAATATTCCATAACATGATTAAGGCTTATATATATTGGTCTGCCGTCCATGTCCGATTTTTTCACAAATGTATCATCCATAGTTCCGGCTTTACGCTCGTCCGTACACTCTTCTATTCTTTCAAGTATTGCAGATAATATATCTGCCGCTTTGTCATAATCACCTGAATTAAATATCTTCTCATAATCTGCAAATCTGTCTTTGACATCTGCAAGCTTCTTTATATCCATTATTTCTCCTTTTTAGCAGGAATTTCATATGTTCCTGTGAGTATTGCAACGCTCCGTGGCTCAACACATACACTTCTGTTATTATCTTCAATCACAGCACCTGATACATTAGAACTCATATCAACCTTCCATGTACCATTAATCTTAGGAAGTGCAAAACTGTGATTCTCCCAGTGCATATTGTATGCAGCATATATCAGACTGTGGTCTTCTTCATCACCATATACGCATGAATACATAATTCCTAAATGTCTGTCATATGTATTCATCTGTGCATACCACGCATTAGTTCCATGATATGATATATCAGGGTAGCCACATGATACCCTGTCACTTAGAGTAAGTGCCTGTGGCATATGAAGTATCTTATTATTCTGTCTGAATTGTATAAGAGCCTTTGTCCATTCAAGAATTTCTTTTCCCTCTTTAGTTTCCTTCCAGTTAACCCATGAAAGTTCACTGTCAACACAATACGGATTATTGTTACCGTTCTGTGAATTGCCAAACTCGTCTCCGGCAAGTATAAGCGGAGTGCCTGCCGACAAGAAAACAAAAGCCAGTGCATTTTTAATCTGGCGTAATCTTAATTCTTTAATCTTTCTCTTTCTTGTAGCGCCTTCTTCGCCACAGTTCCAGCTAAAGTTAAAATCCTCGCCATCCCTGTTATTCTCGCCATTAAGCTCATTATGCTTTCTGTCATAGCTTACAAGGTCATTAAGAGTAAATCCATTGTTGTTGGCAATATAATTAATACTTGCACTATTTGCCTCATTCTTTCTTGATATAGCCGCAAATTCTCCAAGCATATTCTCATCGCCTTTTAACAGACGGCGCGCAATATTCTGGAAATCATTATTATAATTAGCCATATGCTTCTTAGTTCCGGTTTTACCATTCCAGTATACAGTTATAATCTTGGTATCCGCTAAAAGTGCGTCCTGTGAAAGTGCCTTAAGCGCTGACTCATCACAGTACACATGAACTCCGTCAATATGATATTCAGTAACCCAGTATCTTACACACTGCAGGATAAAGCCTGTGCTTTCGTCAGTAAAAAACATTTCCATAACGACTTCAATGCCATTTCTGTGCAGCTCTTTAACCATATTCTTAAATTCTACCGTATAATCTCTGTATATCCCCTGATGTCTTGATGCTGTTGCTGAGTATGATGCCTTAGGTGCGAAATAAAATCCTCCGACATATCCCCAGTAATTAATTTTCCGTGTATTCTTATCCACGCTGTAATGTGTTCCTGCTCCGTATTTTGACATTATAGTATCTGTCAATTGTGGAAATCGTCCTATCTCATCAAATTCATATACCGGCTGCAGTTCAATAGTAGTAACTCCTAGTTCCTTAAGATATGGTATCTTGTTCACTATTCCTGCAAATGTGCCTTTATCCCTGACCTTTGATGTCCTGCTCTTAGTAAATCCCCTGACATTCATTTTGTAAAAAATGCAGTCACTGTAATCCAGATTAAGAGGTCTGTCATCCTCCCAGTCATAGTCTGCCACATCAATCGCAGCCAGATACACATCTTCCTCGTCCATCTGTCCGAATCTTCCACAATCCGTTATCGCCTTTGCATATGGGTCAAGATACATTAAGCCATCTATCTCATAGCAGTAGAAACATTTGTCCAGCTTCTTACCAGATAAATGAACTGAAAATATATTTCCACATTTCATTGATGAATCCAGTTCTATCCGTTCTTTTGGCTTCATATGTGCATCAAAAATCAGCAGAGCTGCATTTTCACATTCTGCCTCATATGTAAAATTATATCCGTCCTTATATCTGCTGCATCCCATCAGCATTGGATTTCCTTTATTAATAAGCATCTTCCATTCTCCACTCTATTTCTTATACAAGCCCTTCATGGTATTCTTATCCAGCTTATAGAATCTCATTATAAATATTGTCACAATCCAGCCTATTATCGGAATTATGCAATAGAAAAATATTGTCAGAAACTTAAGCTGTGGTGTCAGTGGGTCCTCCACCTGCGGAAAAACTTTAGAATACCCCGCTATAGCAAGTGCTATTCCTACAAATCCTGTTCCAAGTGCTGAAAATGATTTGTCAATAAATGAAAACAGTGCTCCCATTATTCCCGGCACAAAATGTCCGCTCAGTGTATATTCGTAATCAGTACAGTCAGCAATCATAGGAACAACTATATTATTAGATATTGATTTCACTCCGTTAAGCAGCGTAAATACCAGCAAAAATGCCACCGTAATAAAGTTAATATGTCTTAATGATACATTTGTAAGGTCAGCAAATATCATCATAAACATAAGTATCGTCTGAAAAATAATTGCAAGATATGTCGACCTTACTAATGTCTTCTTCTGTCCATATACTTTGGCATGTTCAATCCCAAGATATATTATTCCAAGATTAGGAATGCCTACAATTATCCCAATTATACCAGCAAGCGGATAATTCTGCATCAGAATTCCATAAAGCATTACAAGAACTGTTGAATTACCATATACCATCTGTGCAAATTTGTTAGATGCCGCTGCAATAACAAGCATTCTGATTGGCTTGTTGTGCTTAATTATAGTAACATAATCCCTGAAATGTATCTGCTGTTTCTTATCTTCCTCCAGCTTGAAATACTTTACATTATCCTTACTCCATATTCCCACTACCGCAAGTGCAGAACATATCCCAGCAACAATAACCACTGTGATTACGAACTCTGAGAAAAGTGCCTGTGACTGGAATGTCTTGTATTTCTCTATCAGATACACTGACACATAGAAAGCAACCAGACCATGTGCGAACATTATAAATGTTGAGTCAAAAAATGCTATCATTGGCCTCTGCTTCATGTCATTAGTAATTACCGATTGTCCAGACTTTACAACTGCTGTCTGAAATGTGTATCCTATTATATATACTGAATATACAATTATAAAATACAATGGTCTTAAAATAACTGGAACAAGGCTTGTAGTAAAGAACAGTACAAGACTGCTAATTGCCATTAGTAAGTATCCTATAACAATATAAGGCCTGAATTTACCATATTTTCCATTAGTCTTATCTATAAAATACCCTATTACCGGATCTGTTACCCCATCAAATATTCTCATTCCCGTAAGAATAACTGAAATAAGCACAACTGAAAGACCTGCTATTCCATTAGCATAATATGAGACATATCCCATCATCGCAAGAAACAGATTAGTTGATGTATTATTAAGAGAAAACAAGCCAATCTGCCATATTCTGGCTCTGTTCTGCTCTATATGCCCATGCTTATTCTCCATATATTAATCCTGCCAATACATTTGTAATAATCTCTGTTACGATTATATAATCATATGCCCTCATAGTCAAATTCAGGTATGAAGCTTTCCTCAGCAACATCACCTTCCTGAATAAATCCATTATTAATCCCACAGTCTATTGCATAATCTACCACAGAATTATATTCTTTTCTTGTCACTTTACGCGACAGGAGTGGATGTTTTTTTAGTCTGTCAAATGGCGTGTACTGGCTCATTATGCTTATGTATATATCATCTCCATATGTATCAATAAGATACTTTATAACCGCTTTGGAATCCTTAGTTGTTCCCGGAAGTACAAGATGTCTTACAATTACGCCTTTTTTCATAATCCCGGCTTCAACTCTTCCGCTCTTCACGAGTTCATCATCTTCTATAAAGAATTCCGGCTTTCGGGTCTGTCTGACCATCTCATGTATTGCAGCTTTAGCCACATCAGCATAATCTGGTGCTTTCGAGTACTCAGATGATAATCTGCTGTCAATATATTTCATATCCGGAAGATATACATCCACTAATCCGTCGAGCATCTTAACTGTGCTTACATTCTCATAGGCACTTGAATTGTATACAACAGGTATCACAAGTCCTTTATTCTTTGCCTTAATAAGTGCTTCTGCAACCTGCGGTACAAAATGTGTTGCAGTTACGAGATTGATATTGTTGGCACATTTGTCTTGAAGTTCAAGAAAAATGTCACAAAGCCTCTCCACTGTTATCTTCTTTCCAACCTGTGCTGCCGCAATCTCAGAATTCTGACAGAATATGCACCTTAATGTACATCCTGAAAAGAACACTGCCCCACTTCCATGTTCACCTGATATGCATGGCTCTTCCCACATATGTAGAGCGGCTCTTGCCGCATATATATCATTAGTCATTCCACAAAAGCCTTTGTTAACACTCCTGTCAACATTGCAGGCTCTTGGGCATATATTACATTTCATACTTACCCCTTAATCCTCATTAATCATGGAATCCAGCTTTGCAAGTGCATCGCTGATTCCTCCTACTTCACATATTAAACCTTCTTCAACAGCCTGTCTACCCACCAGCACTGTTCCTAAGTCTTTAGAAAGCTGCGTTGTGTCAACCATCATTTCCTCTACTCTTTCTTTACTTACGCTGCTGTGAGTCGCAATAAAAGATGTTATCCTGTCAGATATCCGTTCAAAATAATCATATGTCTGCTGAACTCCGATAAGTGTTCCATTCATCCTCACAGGATGTATTATCATGGTAGCTGTAGGCACAATAAATGAATAATCTGTACTCACAGCAAGCGGCACACCTATACTGTGCGAATCACCTATTATTAATGAAACTGTCGGCTTTTTCATAGAAGCAATCATCTCTGCCAACGCAAGTCCTGCACTGACATCCCCACCAACTGTATTCATAATAAAAAGTACACCTTTTATATCTTTATCCATCTCAATCTCTGCCAGCTTAGGAAGCATATGTTCATACTTTGTTGCTTTGCTTGTTGCAGGAAGATTATCGTGTCCTTCTATCTCTCCAATAATTGTTATCACCTGAAGAGCATTTTTCGTGACAGCACCATCTTTATAATCGTTATCTGTTTTTTCTTCTTCAGATTTTCCCATGTCCGCCTCCTGATAATAATTTCAGTATTAGGATTAGCGGATGAGTGAGATATTATTCATAAAACTAAAAAAATCCGCAAAGCCAGTATTTATCTGGCTTCGCGAACTTTTTAATTCAAGCCACCTGCCGGAATCGAACCGGCGACCTTTTCATTACGAGTGAAACGCTCTACCGACTGAGCCAAGGTGGCATCATAACCGCAATCACAGCGGAAACTGTAATACATTATATATATTAATCGATTTTTTGTAAAGCCGTTATTTCACTATCACCAGGCCAGTCTTTCGAATATTCTATATTAGAATATTATATGAAAGGAGCTTTGTTAATGAAAAAAATCATCAGAATATATGTTGCGATTATTTCATCTGTATGCCTGTTCATATTATTCCCGGCTGATATATATGCCGTTGTTATAGATGTGAGCAGCTATAATGGATTCATACAGTGGGATAATATGAAGAACTATATTGAAGGTACAATTATCCGTATAGGATATGGCAGTGACAGCCAGTCACAGGATGATACTACTGCCATACGGAATATGAATGAATGTGAACGGCTCGGCATACCTTACGGTGTATATCTGTATAGTTATGCTCTTGATTATTACGACGCTGCAAGTGAAGCTGCCCATGCCTTAAGACTTCTTAAAGGCAGAAATCCTGAGCTGGGTGTCTGGTTTGACATGGAAGATGCTGACGGATATAAAGCCCGAAGCGGAATTGATGTGTACTCTGAAAGTGACCTGCTTTCCGACTTCTGCGAAATATTTGTAAACGCTATGCGGATAAGCGGTTATAAAACCGGTGTATACGCCAACTACAACTATTTTACAAATGTGCTTGACCTTGACAGATTAAAAGCCCTACCTGAAATGAATATCTGGCTTGCTCACTGGGGTATTGATTCTCCAAGCCTTGACTGTACTATGTGGCAGTTTGGTGCTGTTGAAATTGAGGATGAAGAATACGATGGCAATGTATATTACTCAGACTATTCTGTGAAAAAAGACGACAATACTGGCGAAACTATCCGTTCTGACGATATTACTGCCAATAATATAAATGTTTTCTATCAGACAAAACTTTCATCTGGAAGATGGCTTCCTGTTGTTAAAAACAATGAAGATTATGCCGGAATCCGTGGTCAGAATATTACCGGACTTGCAATCACCACTGATACTGGCCACATAAAATACCGTGTCCATGTAAATAGCGGATGGCTGGGTTTCATCGACAGCCGTAACACCAATATTAACGATTACTATAATGGATATGCCGGCAATGATACACCTGTTGATGCCGTTGAAATATATTATTACACGCCTGATGATATTATTACCTCATCAGGATATCACTATGCTTTCTACAGGGTAAGCCCCGTAAACAATAATTACTACAGCCCGCAAAAAGACAACAGTACTGATAACGGAATGGATGGCTATGCTGGCATTTTCGGACATTTCATTGACAGAATACAGATTAATATAAGATAGTATACAAAACAAAAACTGCCGGTATGAATTCCGTACCGGCAGTTAATATATTTATTATTCAATACCTGCTTCTTTTAAGAATCTTGTTTTAATCTCCTGCTCAATTCTTAAAATCTCAGCTTCACTTATTTTCTCTCCATCTGGTTTCCAGTATGACACATAGCCGCCTGCCATATTATCATGTCCTCCGCCAGTTCCAATTCCTTTAAGCGCATTCATGGCAATTACGCCTGACAGATATTTTCCGCTGCTTCTTATGGAAATCTTTATTCCATCCTGCTTTGGCGAGTAGACTATCGAAAGATTAATCCCATCCAGTGTCAGAGTAAAATCACATATGGCAGCAATAAGTGCTTCCTTGCATTCATATCCCGCACATGCAAAACAGACATCTTCTCTTATATCTATTGTGCTAAATGCATCCTTATATGCCTTAATATCATCATAATGCAGTACACTGCTGTCAAGATCTGAAAGAATATCCCTGTCAGCCATCATATACAGCTTATAAAACATATCCAGATCTAACTGTGTCACACCTCTTTTCATATCTGCTGTATCCATTTTAATACCATAAAGAAGTGCTGTTGCAACATTTTCAGGCATATCAATGTTGTTATCAAAATAATAAGTTGCAATAATAGATGCACACGCTCCCACATCTGGTCTTATATCAGAAAATCTGTAATCCACCTGATCATATATAGGATGATGGTCTATGCATATAATTTCCTGACCATTCATGTCTATAATATTAGAATTACCTTTCTGTGCATCAACAAGAATAATTTCATCCTCTTCATTAAATTCATCAGAATTCATATATTCTTTCACCTCAATGCCAAGAAGTCCCACCATCTTGGCTGTTACAGTCCGTTCTATGCTTCCCTTATAACATATCTCGGCTTCTACCCCTTTTGCTTTCAAAAGCTCAGATAATCCATACGCACATGCAATAGCATCCGGATCTGGAAAATTATGCGTCTGGATATACACTCTGTCTCCGCTTATATTAGCAATAATTTCCTCTAAATAGTTCATAAAGCTCCCCTCATTTAACTTTAATGCTTTTATTATATTCTTAATACCTGTTTTCTTCAATCTTGATTATCACTTTTTCTGATATTTTTCATAAATTATATTAACCATAGTATGGGAGTACTCTATTGGAAGCAATTCTGTCTTTAGACCACATATATTATTCTTATCACGATAAAAATGGCGAAACTCCGGTAATCAACGACCTCTCTTTTGAGATAGAACCCGGCAGCTTCACATCCATTGTAGGGCCGTCCGGCTGTGGAAAATCAACTCTTCTGTCGCTTCTGTGTGATCTTATAAAACCAGAAGCCGGGACTATATATATAAACCCGCCAGAAGGTAATAAAGACTCCCGGATGGGATATATGCTGCAAAAGGATAATCTCTTTGAATGGCGCAGCATTTATAAAAATGTTATGTTAGGTCTTGAAATAAATAATAAGAAAACACCAGAAAATATCGCATATGTTAATCACCTCTTAAAACAATATGACCTTGCAGAATTCAAATCAGCAAGACCATCACAGTTATCCGGAGGCATGAGACAGCGTGCTGCACTTATCCGCACACTTGCTCTGAAACCGGATATTTTACTTTTAGACGAACCTTTTTCTGCTCTTGATTATCAGACAAGACTTGAGGTAAGAGAAGATATATGCAACATCTTAAGAAGCGAGAAAAAAACGGTAATTCTTGTAACACATGATATCTCTGAAGCCATAGCTATGACTGACCGTGTTCTTATTCTCACTAACAGACCAGCCAGACTTTTAAAAGCAGTTGATATTGAATCAAGAGATACTCTTTCAACCCAGAAATATTTTGATGAAATAAGGGAGGTGTTAAAATGAATATCAGTCCTTTACAACGCAGATTTGTAATTAAACAGCGGATATATTCAATATCTGTGACACTTTCCCGTCTTATACTATTTTTAGGCTTCATCGGCATATGGGAGTTTACCGCCGACAAAGGTATTATCAATGCATTTATATTCAGTTCGCCTGTACGGTTATACCAGACATTTATGGACCTTGCCAGAGACGGAGTGATATTCATGCATATATGGGTAACACTGTATGAAACACTTGTCGCATTTGCAATAATTACCATAGTTGGCATAATATTTGCAATTCTTCTGTGGTGCTTTAAAGGTCTTTCTGACTGCCTTGAACCTTTCATGGTTATTCTCAACAGTCTGCCAAAATCAGCACTTGCACCAATGCTTATTGTATGGCTCGGCACTAATACCAAAGCAATAATTATAACTGCCGTATCTGTTGCCATATTTGGTATGATTATTAATCTTTACACCGGCTTTTTGGGAATCGACAAAGAAAAAATCACTCTTATACGAACTCTTGGTGGTAATAAATGGCATATCTTATGCAAACTTATTATTCCCGGTTCTAAAAAAATTATTATCAGCAACATGAAGGTAAATATAGGCTTGTGCCTTGTAGGTGTAATTATCGGCGAATTCCTGGCTGCTAAGAAAGGTCTTGGTTATCTTATAATATATGGAAGTCAGGTATTCAAGATGAGTTATGTGGTACTCGGAATCGTTATTCTGTGCATCATATCAACGCTTCTTTTTGCTTTTATAAATATAATTCAAAAGCTGTTTCTAAAAGACTGATTTTATATTATAATTGAGACACTACAGGCAAAATCCTCTGCTCCTGCGTGGGCAGTCGCATTTTGCTTCGCAAAACAAGGAGGCCAAATCCTCTCCTCATCATTGGATTCGGATTTTGCTTCGCAAAACAAGGAGGATTACAAGGAGGATTTATGCTCTCTCTTACGATTAAAGATTTAAAACAGTTTATGAATAAGCTTCTTATTAGTGACACATTTGATAATATGTGTCTATCAGAAGCATATATATGCACAGGATGCAGTTTTACCATTGATGGCAAGCTTAACACACAGTTTTACAGTGAGGACGAATTAGATACAATGCCTTCCTCAAAATATTCTTCATGGAAATCCATCAAGCCATTCGCGTTCAGTATTATTAAGGGGAAGAAAGTACCTGAGCTACTAAAAATCACATTTGTTCTGCCGGAAACAGTTGTTGCAAAGCTTATACTTGAGCATGACCTGAATTTCGATCCGGATTGTGTAAATGGACTGTTTCTTAATGTGCGGTATCAGGACGGCAGTGTAACAATGACCACTGCTTCATCTCTTAGCACATTTACACTTGACCGCTCCCTTGACGAAGCATTTGAAAAATATATTCTCAGCTTCTTATCTGATGCTGATATTTCCTATGAAGAATAATTTAGAATTATTTAATAAATGCCGCAAAACCGCCTGTTTACACGCACAGGCGGTTTTTTGTTAGCACTCTTGTTTAAGGAGTGCTAATTTTTGCTTGACTTATGTTTTCTCGTGTATTAAATTAACATTTAGTTTAATACTATACAGATTGGAGAGTGAAATATTATGTCAAAAGAACATGGTAATTTATCTATTAACAGCCAGAATATTTTCCCTATCATCAAGAAATGGATGTATTCTGACCATGATATCTTCTATAGAGAGTTAGTTTCTAATGCATGCGATGCTATCACTAAGCTCAAGAAGCTTTCTATGATTGGGGAGTATGAAGCCCCTGATGATATTGAATATAAGGTTGAAATTAAGCTTTCTGCAAAAGATAAGACTATTAAAATAATTGATAATGGTATCGGTATGACTAAGGATGAGGTTGATGAATATATCAACCAGATTGCTTTCTCTGGTGCTGAAGCATTCCTTGAAAAGTATAAGGATAAGGCTAATGACGACCAGATTATCGGACATTTTGGTTTAGGTTTCTACTCAGCATTTATGGTTGCTGACCAGGTTACTATTGATACCCTTTCATTTAAGGACGGAGCAGAATCAGTTCACTGGTCATGTGACGGAGGAACTGAATATGATATAAGTGAGGGAACCAAAGCAACTCCTGGTACTGAGATTACTCTTTACCTCAATGAGGACAGCTATGAATTTGCCAACGAATATAAGGCTAAAGAAGTTCTTGATAAGTACTGCTCTTTCATGCCGATTCCAATCTTTGTAACTAACGAAGATGCCGGTGAACAGACTGAGGAAATTCCTGAGGAAGAAGTTACAGAAAAAGATACAGTTCTTGACACATTTATAAAGGACGCTGTAACTGAAGAAGTTGAGAAAGAAGACGGAACTAAGGAAACTGTTGAGAAAGTTCCAGCCAAGAAGATGGCTAAGATTGTTAAACGACCAGTTGCAATCAATGATATCAATCCACTCTGGACAAAACATCCTAATGAATGTTCAGACGAAGATTACAAGGAATTCTACCGCAAGGTATTCCACGATTATAAAGAGCCATTATTCTGGATTCATCTTAACATGGATTATCCATTTAATCTCAAGGGTATTCTCTATTTCCCTAAGATTAACACAGAATATGAATCTATCGAAGGTACTATAAAGCTTTATAATAATCAGGTATTCGTTGCAGATAATATCAAAGAAGTTATTCCAGAGTTTTTACTTCTTCTTAAAGGTGTTATTGACTGTCCGGACCTTCCACTTAATGTATCACGTTCAGCACTTCAGAACGACGGATTCGTTAAGAAGATATCTGATTACATCACTAAAAAGGTTGCCGACAAGCTTTCCGGCATGTGTAAGACAGACAAAGAAAATTACGAGAAATACTGGGATGATATCAATCCATTTATTAAATTCGGCTGCTTAAAGGATGAAAAATTTGCTGAGAAGATGAATGATTACATCATATTCAAGAATCTTGACGGCAAATATTTAACACTTAAGGAATGTCTCGAAGAGAATAAAGAAAAACACGAGAACACTGTATTCTATGTAACAGATGAAGTTGAACAGAGCCAGTACATCAATATGTTTAAGAAAGAAGGTATTGATGCCGTAATTCTTACTCATAACATTGACCAGCCATTCATCACTAACATGGAATCTAAGAACGAGAATCTCAAGTTCAAGCGTATCGATGCGGATCTTTCAGACAGCTTTAAGGAAGAGACTTCTAAAGACGAGTTGAAGGACATGACTGAAAAGCTTTCTAAGACATTTAAAGACGCTCTTGGCAAAGAGAATTTAACTGTAAATGTTGAGAAATTAAAGGATGCATCTATCTCTTCTATGATTACTCTTTCTGAAGAAAGCAGAAGAATGCAGGATATGATAAAGATGTACGGCATGGGAGGCATGGATCCTAATATGTTCGGTGCTGAAGGTCAGACTCTTGTACTTAATGCAAACAATGACCTTGTTAAATATGTAGCTGAACATGCAGATGGCGAAAATACTAAGATTATATGTGAACAGCTTTATGACTTAGCAATGCTTAGTCATGCTCCGCTTTCACCAGAACAGATGACAGGTTTCATTGCAAGAAGCAATAAAATCATGGAATTGCTTGCAAAATAAAGCTATTTAAACTATCATTGTCTTATATAAAGATAAGGACTATTTAATATGACAGATTATAACAACAATAGATTTGACGATGATACAACCACAAGATATGATTTTGATGATGGAATTGAATTTTTAGATGATACCGATGATAATTATCATAATTATTACGAAAGTTCATATGATGATTCAGAAATTCCACGTTTTAGCAGCGAACAACAATTTGATGATTCTAAGAACAATCATAATAAATCTCAAAAAACAAGCATTGGTGCTGAAATTTTAAGTTATGTTAAAATTCTTGCAATTGCTGTAATTGTAGCATTTCTGTTTACAAGATTTATTATTGTTAACGCTCAGGTACCATCCGGTTCTATGGAGAATACTATTCTCACTGGTGACAGGCTTATTGGTTTCCGTCTTGCATATCTTTTCAGTGAACCAAAGCGTGGCGATATTGTAATATTCAAGTACCCTGATGACGAATCACAGAATTTTGTCAAAAGAGTTATTGGTATTCCCGGAGATGTTATCGAAATTACCAATGGTCATGTATATGTCAATGGTGATATGCTTGAAGAGGATTATCTCCGTGAACCTATGAATACAGATGGTGAAAGTCTCACATATGTTGTCCCCGCTAATTCATATTTCATGCTTGGTGACAACCGGAATAATTCTAAGGATTCAAGATACTGGGTAAATACTTTCGTATCAAAAGATAAAATTATTGCAAAAGTTTCTTTCAGATATTTTAATGTCAGAACGAAACGATTTACATTTTCTTTCATTAAATAACCCTCTGAATAAAGGATAATATTCAGGGAACAATAATATGGCCGCTATGTTACATACTACATGGCGGTCATAATTGTTTTTTGAAAGGAGAAAATGCTATGGGTAATCTTAACTGTAATGCCGCTTCATGCGTGCATAACTGTGACAACCAGTGCTGTCTTAATTCAATCTGTGTAGAAGGAAGTTCTGCCTGCCGGTGTGGCGAAACATGCTGCGGTGATTATGAACATCAGAATCCTGGTGCAACTAATATGTGCCACCTTCCTAAAGATTCATTATCAATCTCTTGCGAAGCAACTAACTGCATATATAATACTAATAAAAAATGTGACGCAGACCATGTAGATATATCAGGTATTAAGGCTGTTACCGAAGATGATACTGTCTGTACAACATTCCAGGCAAGAGGATAAGTCTAGAACTATTCTCATCGCTACTCGCGCGAATAGCGCATATGCCAGACTAAAGTCTGGCATTGTCGCGGTACTCCTCGAATATCCGCCCAATTTATAATTCATGCAAGCATGATTATAAATTCTGCAGCTATTCTCATCGCTACTCGCGCAAAAAGGGCTGCCATGCATAGCATGACAGCCCTTTAATAATACATATTGATTATGCTCTTGATGTGTACTCACCTGTACGAGTATCAATCTTAATCTTATCGCCCTGGTTAACGAATAATGGAACCATAATCTTAGCTCCTGTCTCAACGATAGCTGGCTTAGTAGCACCTGTTGCTGTGTTACCTTTGATACCTGGCTCTGTCTCTGTTACTTCAAGCTCAACTGAAATAGGTGGCTCGATAGCAAATACATTGCCTTCATGTGAACATAGCTTAACCATCTCGTTCTCTTTTACGAACTTAAGTGAATCACCAACCTGATCAGCGCTTAATGCAATCTGGTCATATGTTTCTGTGTTCATGAAGTTGTAAAGATCTCCATCAGCATATAAATACTGATATTCAGATCTGTCGATGTGTGCAAGATCAAACTTCTCAGTTGGTCTGAAAGAATTCTCTATAACACCACCAGAAATAATATTCTTTAACTTAGCTCTAACGAAAGGTGATCCCTTACCAGGCTTAACATGCTGGAATTCGATTACCTGCCAAATTCCGTTCTCATACTGAATTGTAATACCGTTCTTAAAACTACCTGCATCTACCATTCTTTGGTATACCTCCTAAATAATCAAATGACTTCTAATATTGTATAATAAATATAAACATTTGGCAACTACTTTTTCATCGCAAGGTCAACAACTGCTTCCATTGCATATAAATATCCTTTAAGCCCTAATCCTACAACCTGTCCGTTACATACAGGAACGGTCACCGATGTGTGTCTGAATTCCTCCCTTGTATGTACATTGGATATATGAACTTCAATCTTAGGAATAGCTGCAACAGAGGCAAGTGCATCTCTTACTGCATAGCTGTAATGTGTGAATGCTCCCGGATTGATAACAATTCCATCAACATCATTGTAGTATGCCTCCTGAATCCTATCAATTATAGCACCTTCATGATTGCTCTGGAATACTTCCACATCAACTCCAAGCTCTTCTGCCTTCTTCTCTATCATTGAAACAAGAGTTTCATAATTCTGTTCGCCATAGATACCTTTCTCTCTTATTCCAAGAAAATTAATGTTAGGTCCATTCATTACAAGTATCTTCATATCAATCCTCCATTATTCCCATATTAATCGCTGTCACAACATCAGCATACATATCTTCAAATCTTCTTCCATCAGTCTTAACAATAACATCAGCAGCATCCTTATAAAGAGCTTCTCTTGCAGCCATAAGGTTTTCAATCTTCTCTCTTAAATTGCCTCCTGCAAGAAGCGGTCTGCTTGTATCCTTGGACAGTCTTTTTACAAGCTCGTCTACCTCAGCCTCAAGATATATAACTATTCCAAGTTCTTTAAGAAGCTTACGGTTAATATCTCTTACAGGAAGTCCTCCTCCGACAGATATAACACAGTTATCACATGAGTCCGCCAGTTCCCTGACAGCATGTGTCTCCATGTCCCTGAACACTTCTTCTCCTGATTCTCTGAATATATCCTTAATAAGCTTATTGTATTTATTCTCTATATACTCATCAGTATCAAGGAACTTCATAGAATGAGTCTTTGCAATCCATCTGCCAAATGTAGTCTTGCCACTTCCCATGAATCCGATAAGAATAATGTTATTATGTTCCTTATTCATTAATTCCAAGCTCCTTTTCAAGACGCTTATATACTTCATCCGCCTCTTCTCTGGTAATCTTACAGTCGTTCCAGAGTTCATATGCACTAACACCCTGATAAAGAAGCATTTTAAGTCCATTATAAGCCTTTTTGCCCCGTGCCTTAATAAGCTTCATAAACTTAGTTTCTGCCGGATTATATATGATATCAACACCAACTGCTGCCTTCCTGTAAAATGCTTCATCATCAATAACAACAGCATTGTCATTCGGATGAAGTCCAACACTTGTTGTCTGGATAACGATATAATCTTCTCCCGGAATATCCGCATAATCAGCAATATTCATAGGAATAACTTTGTCATTATTAAAATGTGTATTAACAGCCTGCGCTATTGCCTGTGCCTTATCAACAGTTCTGTTTAACAGATAAATTGTCTGCGCACCCTTGCTTGAACAGAGGAAAGTAATAGCCCTTGCTGCTCCTCCTGCTCCAAGAATAATAACCTTAGAGTTTTCAAGCTCAATGCCTTCATCCTCAAGTTCCCTTGCAAGTCCTGATATATCAGTATTAAATCCCTTGAATCCTCCGTCAACTCTGACAAGAGTATTAACAGCTCCTATAGCCTTTGCAAGCGGATCTATATCAACAAGAGTATCAATAACCTCCGACTTATGTGGAACTGTAACATTAAGTCCCAGTATATTAAGGCTGTAAGCACCCTTTACAGCAGCAGCCACATCTCCTTTTTCCACTTTAAATGTAGTATAAACCATATCTTTTCCAGTAAGTTCTGCAAGATTATTATGAATTGCCGGTGACACAGAATGTCCTACCGGATTACCAATAAGTCCGCATACTCTGGTTGTTCCTTTGATGTCCATAATCCAAGCTCCTTTAAGCAATTAATGCTTTCTTCTCTTATAGAAAAATAATACAATCCATTCCAGTCTTCTCTTAAGAATTATCTGAATTTCTTCGTGTTTATCAATAGGCTTTACAAGAACAGACATAATGCCTGCCCTGTTAGCCCCCCATACATCTGTAAAAAGCTGGTCGCCGACAAAAAAAGTATTATCTTTATCTGTTCCCATAATCTCCATCGCCTTAATATAATTAACAGGTGATGGTTTACCTGCCTTGCTTACATATCTTGAACCGCATGCATCAGCAAGCGGCTTCACACGCGGTTCTTTATTATTAGATATAATACATGTATCAAAGCCCATGGCTCTTAATCTGTCAAATAAATCACTGCACCGTTTCGTAACCGGCGCGCCATGCTCCACAAGAGTATTATCAATGTCAAATATAATACCTCTGTAGCCCTTATTATACAGCCCTTCATAATCTATATCATAAGCTGAATCAATATATATATCAGGATAAAACCTCTTAAACATAACCTTATGCTGCCTTTCCAAATTACTGATATATATTATTTAAGGATTTTCTTAATCTCTTCCATAAATGAATCAACATCCTTAAATTCCCTGTAAACAGAAGCAAATCTTACATAAGCAACCTCATCAACTGCCTTAAGCTTGCTCATTACAATCTCACCGATAGTTTTAGTTGAAATTTCTTTCTCGCCAATATTAAATATCTGAGTTTCTATCTCATCAACCATATTATTAATCTGTGAGATAGATACAGGTCTTTTATGGCATGATCTTACAATACCTGCTGTTATCTTCTCTCTGTCATAAGGTTCCCTGTTATTATCCTTCTTGATAACAATAAGAGGCATCGATTCAATCTTTTCATATGTAGTGAATCTCTTACCACATTCATCGCACTGACGACGCCTTCTTATAGAACTGTCATCAGTTGGTCTTGAATCAATTACCTTAGTGTTATCTTTACCACAAAATGGACACTTCACGCTATCTACCTCCGAATTAAATATATAAATTAATTATGAATAAGCCCAGCCAAAATGTCAATCCTTTTAATGTTGATAAATCGAAAAACAAATGTATTGTTCAAGGAGGGATTATGGCTGGATACAAAGTTGAAATATGCGGAGTCAATACAAGTGACCTTCCTCTTCTTAAACCGGCTCAGTCAAAAGAGCTGCTTGTAAAGATAAAATCAGGAGATACACAGGCAAGAGAAACATTTATAAAAGGAAACTTAAGACTTGTATTAAGCATTGTCCAGCGCTTCAGCCAGAGCGGTGAAAATCTTGATGACCTGTTCCAGATAGGCTGTATAGGCATGATTAAAGCAATTGACAATTTCGATATATCTTTAAATGTACAGTTCTCGACATATGCAGTTCCTATGATTATAGGGGAGATAAAGCGCTTCCTGCGCGATAACAGTACAATAAGAGTAAGCCGTTCATTAAAAGATACCGCTTACAAAGCTATAACAACCCGCGAAGCACTTATGAAAAAAAATCTAAAAGAGCCTTCAATAACTGAAATTGCAGAAGAAATTGGCATATCCAAAGCAGATATCGTAATTGCCCTTGAAGCCGTGACACCTTCCATCTCACTGTATGAGCCGGTATTTAATGATGGCGGTGACACACTGTATGTAATTGATCAGGTCAAGGACAAGAAAAACACTGAAGACAGATGGGTAAGAAATCTTGCCCTTAAAGAAGCAATTAACCGCCTTTCTCCAAGAGAGCGCCAGATAATAACACTAAGGTTTTTTGACTGCCGCACTCAGACTGAGGTTGCGAAAAACTTAGGAATATCGCAGGCACAGGTAAGCCGCCTTGAAAAATGTGCCTTAAGAGACATGAAAAGACACCTTTGTTAAAATGTGTAATATAATAATATAAGCACATAACCGGGTGTTGTAATGCGTCTATGTGAACTTAAAGGAAAAACCGTAATAAATGATACAGACTGCTGCATATTAGGATTTGTCGTTGACATTGATTTCGATCCGGCATCAGGCTGCATACTCGCGCTTATCGTCCCAGGCCCTGCAAGATTGTGCGGACTGCTTGGAAGAGATTACGAATATGTTATCCCTTTCAAATGTATCCGCACAATCGGACCTGATATTATACTTGTAAGTATCTGCCCTGACAAGGTTAAGCAAAAATGTATCTGACCAGTATTGAAAATCCTTTACTTATGCTATAAAATAATAATATATATGTTTTACGGAGGCGGATAATCATGGATAAGAAATATGTAGCTTATGCAGGCAGCTATACACACGAAAACAGTAAGGGTATCCATATATATGACTGTGATGTAGCTAAAGGAAGAATAACAGAACGTGAAGAGGTGGCAATTGATAACCCTTCTTTCATTGCATTTTCATCTGATAAGAATTTCTTATATGCAATATGCGATCAGGGTGTTTCAGCCTATGCAATATTAGAGGATGGCAGCCTTGAACTTATGAATGTTGCTTCAATTAACGGAATGCGTGGATGTCATATATGTGTTACAAGTGATAACAGATTTCTTGTAGTATCAGGATATCATGATGGTAAGATTACAGTAATGCATATTAATGCAGATGGTTCTATAGGATTCATAGCTGATGAAGTATTTCATAAAGGAATAGGAAGTGTTGCTGAAAGAAACTTCCGGCCTCATATAAGCTGGAGTACATTTACACCTGACGAAGAGTTATTATGTGTATGTGATCCGGGAATTGACCAGATAAAACTTTATGAATTCAACCATGTTACAGGAAAGTTAAAATTATATGATATAATACGTTCACAGCAGGAATCTGCTCCAAGACAGATTGAATTCAGTCAGGATGGTAAGTTTGCTTATGTTGTATGCGAAATGAAGAATTATATTAATGTATATTCTTATGATAAGAATTCAGACAAAGACCGTTTTGATTTAGTACAGAATATATTCACTGTAAGAAGAGACCACAAGTCTAACAGTGCCGCTGCTAACATAACATTTGACAGCACAGGAAAGCATCTGCTCTGCTCTAACGCCGGCGATAATACAGTTACAATATACAAGGTTGATACCAAAACAGGAAAGCTCTCAAGCCTTAATTCTCTCCCTATCAGTGGTGATTATCCTAAGTACATAAGGCTCTTCCCTGACGACAAGCATTTAATGTCGATGAATAATGAAGGGAATTCTATTACAATATTTACTGTAAAGTACGACAAAGGGCTTATAATAATGAATGGTCCGGAGCTTAAGATTTCAAGACCTAATAATATGATAATTAAAGAACTTAAGTAAATGTGTCTTTGACACATATATTAAAATGGCTGCCGTTTAGTAACGACAGCCATTAATTTTTATGAATATTTCTCTTCACAGTACTTACATCTGTAAACCTGCTTTTCCTCATCAGCAAGTACGAACACCTGCTTTAATCCCTGCTCGATAGATGTGATACATCTTGGATTCTTACATTTGATAATATTAGTAACCTGCTTTGGAAGAGATAGTCTCTTCTTGTCTACTATTTCACCATTCTTAATAATATTGACAGTAATGTTATGGTCAACGAATCCTAAAACATCAAGATCAACAAGATCAAGACCGCCTTCAATCTTAATAATGTCTTTCTTTCCCATCTTACCACTTCTTGCATTCTTAATAATAGCAACCTGACAGTCAAGCTTATCAAGACCTAAGTAATTGTATATCATCATGGCCTTTCCTGCTTCAATATGATCAAGAACAAAGCCTTCATTAAGTTCGCCTACATTTAACATAAATTTTCCTCCTTATGCATCCAGTGAATCAAGTACATGAGCTAATGATGGATTAACCACTGTATCAAGTCCAAGTAAAGTAAGTATAAGTGCCATTCTTACATATACACCAAACTGAACCTGCTTGAAATAAGCAGCTCTGTCATCATTATCAACATCAACTGATATCTCATTAACTCTTGGAAGTGGGTGAAGAACATACATATCAGGCTTTCCAAGTGCCATCTTATCTTCATCCAGTATATAGAAGTCCTTCATTCTTAAGTACTCATCTTCGCTGAAGAATCTTTCTCTCTGTACTCTTGTCATATAGAGAATATCAAGTTCTGGCATAGCCTGCTCAAGGTTCTCAACTTCTACGAAATCACAGTTATTAGCCTTAAGAACATCATCCCTGATATAATCAGGAATTCTTAACTCCTTAGGTGATATAAGGACAAACTTTACATTCTTATATCTTACTAATGAGCTTATAAGTGAGTGAACTGTTCTTCCGAACTTAAGGTCGCCACATAATCCTATTGTAAAATTATCAAGCGAACCACGAAGTTCCCTTATTGTCATAAGATCTGTAAGTGTCTGTGTAGGATGCTGATGTCCTCCATCACCTGCATTGATAATAGGAATGTGCGAATATTCAGAAGCTACCATTGGAGCACCTTCCTTTGGATGACGCATTGCACATATATCTGCATAACAAGAGATAACTCTTATAGTATCTGCAACACTTTCACCCTTTGACGCTGAACTTGAAGAAGCCTCAGAAAAGCCTAATACCTGACCGCCAAGGTTAATCATGGCAGCCTCGAAGCTTAATCTTGTTCTAGTACTTGGCTCATAGAACAATGTGGCTATCTTCTTTCCATCACATACATGACCATACTTTGATGGATCCTTTGAAATGTCTCTTGCAAGATCTAATAATCTTGCCAGTTCATCAACGCTTAAATCAAGCGGACTAAGTAAATGTCTCATAATAGAAAAGCCTCCGTGTGTATATTTAATTAAAATAATTACTCTGTTCTGCTGTATTTTTCTGACTGAACCTTAATAAGTTCTGCATCATTAAAATAATCAATCTTCATAGCAGCCTTGACATCATCAAGAGTGTCCTGTGCAACAGCATAAGCCGCTTCTGTACCTCTCTTAAGGATATTATATACTTCTGGAATATCCTTTTCATATTCATGTCTTCTTGCTCTGATTGGTTCAAGTTCCTTGTTGATAACATTAAGAAGGAACTTCTTAACCTTAACATCTCCAAGGCCACCTCTTCTGTAATGATCCTTTAATTCATCAAGATTCTTATAATCAGGAAGGAATTCAGCAAAATCCTCATCACTGCTGAAAGCATCAAGGTAAGTAAATACTGTGTTACCCTCAACCTGTCCAGGATCAGATACCTGAATATGGTTAGGGTCTGTGTACATACTCATAACCTTTTTCTTAACTTCCTCTGGAGTGTCAGATAAGTAGATACAGTTTCCTAATGACTTGCTCATCTTAGCCTTACCATCAGTACCAGGAAGTCTTAAACATGCCTTATTATCTGGAAGAAGAATTTCTGGTTCAACCAATGCTTCTCCATATACAGAATTAAACTTTCTTACAATCTCACGGCACTGCTCAATCATAGGCTCCTGATCTTCTCCTACAGGAACTGTAGTAGCCTTAAATGCAGTAATGTCTGCTGCCTGGCTTATAGGATAGCAGAAAAATCCTACCGGAATACTTGCCTCAAAATTACGCATCTGAATCTCAGATTTAACTGTAGGGTTTCTCTGAAGTCTTGAAACTGTAACGAGGTTCATATAATAAAATGTAAGCTCTGTAAGCTGTGAAATCTGTGACTGGATAAATATATTAGACTTAGCCGGATCAATACCAACTGAAAGATAATCGAGTGCAACCTCGATAATGTTCTGTCTTACTTTCTCTGGATTATCAGCATTATCTGTTAATGCCTGTGCATCCGCAATCATAATAAAAATCTTCTCGTATTCACCTGAATTCTGTAATTCAACTCTGCGCTTTAAAGATCCAACATAATGACCTAAGTGAAGTCTTCCTGTTGGTCTGTCACCTGTTAATATAATCTTAGACATAGACCATCCTTCTTTCATCCCAAAATTGTAAAAATTATATCATACTTTTACGCAAATGGCAAAATAGTTTAATATAAATTGGCAGAATAACTGCAATTCCTGCAAGGAATGTAAGTCCCTCATTCCAGCACACTGCATCAAAGCCAAAATGCGGTATCAGAAGCACAGCAACAGCCGCCCTTCCAGCCATCTCTGCAAGTCCTGAGAGAATAGAATATTTGCCATAGCCCATACCCTGAACAGAATATCTTGCCGTAAACAAAAGTGCAAGTTCCGCATTAAACACACTTATATATTTTATGAATTTCACAGTGTAGCCGACAACAACCGTATCAGCTGCATCTACGAATATAAGTGCCATATATCTGCCGGTAAAGAAACATACTATCATCGTGATTACAGAATAGATAAGACCAATCTCTAAAGTTCTCTTAAATCCTTCACTGATACGGTCAAATCTCTTAGCTCCGAAATTCTGTCCGACGAAAGATGAAAGTGCCGTTCCCAATGCATTTAACGGACACAGTATCAGATTCTTAATCTTATATCCTGATGTAAATCCTGCAATGGCGTCTTCTCCAAGTGCATTTACATAGAATTGCAGAATAATTGCGCCAATTGCAGTAATAGAATACTGCAGTCCCATTGGCATGCACATTTTAATAATGTTCTTCATGTAATACGGATGGAACTTTCTTTCATCTGCATTAACTGGAAATAACAGCTTGTACTTCTTATATATGTACACAGCACTAAGCACACCAGCAATCCCCTGTGAAAATATAGTTGCAACCGCAGCCCCGGCAACACCCCATTTCACAACAACAACCAGAAACAAGTCAAGAAAAATATTAATAACAGTTGATACTGCCATAAATATAGTTGATTTCTTACTGTCTCCAAAAGCCATAAGAATTCCGAAGCAGAAATTATATAGTACAGTCAGTGGAAGTCCCAAAAATATAATAACAAGATACACCTGTGCGTCTTTAAATATACTTTCAGGAGTTTTTAACCATGTTAAAAAGAGTCCACTCATAGACGCTGTAACTGCTGTCATAATAACCGCGATTGCAAGCGCAAAGTAGACTCCATTAACAAAATATTTTCTTAAATCATCATTCTTTCCTGCTCCAAATGCCTGTGACACAGGAACACTTATTCCTATACATGAACCTATACAGAAATAACATACTATATATGTAAGAGAAGATGTTGCACCAACTGCTGCAAGTGCCTTAGAGCTTAAGAACTGTCCGACAATAGCTGCATCAGCAATATTATAAAGCTGCTGCAGTAACTGACCTAAAAGCACCGGACCTGCAAATGATAATAAAATCCTTGTTATCGGTCCATTAGTCATCTTTGCATTATCCATAGTGTTGGCATTTTCCATTTTTCTTCCATCCCATCATAATTACTAATAATTCTTAACCATTATAGTCCTTATGAAAAGATTTGCAACTGATAATCATTTTTTCTTTTTATGAATCAGATATGAAATCCCCCATATAATTAATGCTCCAATAACAGCTCCACAGCCATCAATTAAAACATCCTTTACCTGTCCGCTTCTTCCCGGCACAAAAAGCTGGTGAAGCTCATCCGTTGATGCATATAGTACGGCTATGCATACTGAAAGCAATACATTTTTCCATCTGATTATGCTGACTGTAACAGCCCCCAGAACCAGTCCGGCAAGCATGGCATACTCTGTCGCATGTGCTGTCTTTCTTACCGGATGGTCAATAGCCTGTGCCATATGAATCTGCTGCTGCTCACTTAAATCATCAAACCCCGGAACAAATACATGACAAACCATCATTCCAGCTTTAATACTCTGTTCTTCCGATTCATCCCCCGGCCTTGCCGAGAAAGAAAATATAACAACCATCCATGTAACCGCAAGAATTGTGAAAACAATTCGGCGGACACTATTCACCTTTTTCATTAATATCCTCACTTAAAAAATCCGGCACACAGCCGGATTATAATTATATAAACAAAATGAGCAGTACTATAAGCCGGGTTATGTCAGCATAAACTGTGATGATCATCTATCTAGTCCTGCTGTTGCCAGCAGGCTCAAGCGACCTACCTAAAGCTCGGCGGGCAGCCTTTATATCGCTTTTATTTGGTCTTGCTTCGAATGGGGTTTACATGTGCCACTGCTGTTACCAGCAATGCGGTAGTCTCTTACACTGCCTTTCCACCCTTACCATAACTTTCGCCATGGCGGTATATTTCTGTTGCACTTGCCTTGGAGTCGCCTCCACCGGACGTTATCCGGCATCCTGCCCTGTGAAGCCCGGACTTTCCTCACCTGCACGAATGCAGCCGCGATCATCTGTACTACTCATAATATTTAGTTGTTATTACTCTCGTACACAATCTGATAAACTTCTATCTTGAACTGGTCTTCAGAATTAATTCCAACGAATCTGCATCCATAGGTTGTCTCTATTTCTCCAAGATTCTCCATTCTGATTACTTCAATAACCGCTTCAAATGATTCACCATTAGATAATCTAATATCAGTATCATAATATGTGTTAAGCCTGAATTCATAATCTGACTTGAATGCAATTCCATCTTTAGATATATTAATAACATTAACAGTAACTGTGTCACCTGAGTATCCTGTTACATATTTATCATCAAGCTGTCTTAATGAAATAGTAACATCAATATCTGTTCTTCTTGACCTTCTTTTTTCAATCCCCATGATTACCCTCTGTTATAAACAGGTGCTCTGCCTGTCCTTCTTCATTTAATCTACTTAATGATAACATTAACTTATGCGAAGTTCAAATATATTTTTTATTATTTAATAAACATAGCATCTCCAAAACTGAAGAACCTGTATTTCTCCTGCACAGCAACTTCATATGCATGAAGTACATGTTCTCTTCCAGCAAGTGCTGATACAAGCATAACAAGCGTTGATTCTGGAAGATGGAAGTTAGTTATAAGACAATCGATTGCCTTGAACTTATATCCCGGATATATGAATATCTCTGTCCATCCACTCTTAGCTGGAATTGTTCCATCTTCAAGTGCAACAGATTCAAGTGTTCTCGTACTTGTTGTTCCAACAGCAATTACCCTTCCGCCATTCTTTCTTGTATTGTTAATCATGTCAGCAGCTTCCTGTGTAACAACATAAAACTCCGAATGCATATGATGATCAAGAATATTTTCTACCTTAACAGGTCGGAATGTTCCAAGTCCGACATGAAGAGTTACTCTTGCAATATTAACTCCCATTGCTTTGATTTTTTCAAGAAGCTCTGTTGTAAAATGCAGTCCGGCAGTTGGAGCCGCCGCAGAACCCTCATGCTTTGCATACACAGTCTGATATCTGTTCTTATCCTCAAGCTTATGTGTTATATATGGAGGAAGCGGCATCTGTCCAAGTTCATCAAGAATCTCTTCAAATATTCCATCATATGTGAACTGAATAAGTCTGTTTCCCTCTTCTACTATATCAATAACCTCTCCTATAAGCTTGCCTTCACCAAAGCTTATCTTTGCACCAACTTTAGCTTTCTTTCCCGGCTTGACAAGAACTTCCCATGTATCCTGTCTGTCTTCAAGTCTCTTAAGAAGAAGAACTTCAATAGCAGCACCTGTATCAACCTTAGTTCCTATAAGTCTTGCTGGTATTACCTTAGTATCATTAACAACAAGGCAGTCACCCGGCTTAAGATAATCTACAATATCTCTGAATATTTTATGTTCAATTTCTCCTGTTTCTTTATCAAGCACCATAAGTCTTGAACTTGATCTGTCAGACAAAGGATCCTGCGCAATAAGTTCCTCTGGCAGATCATAATAAAAATCATGTAAATCCATGTACTACTCCTTTCAAAGCAAAGGGGCGGCACCACACGCCGCCCCTTTCGCAGACCGCACAGTCTCTCAGCCACATTCGCGGCTTTACTACTGGTAGATTATACAGGTCATATTACTTTCTAAGCTCGATTCCATCAGCCTCAAGGTCCTTGAATATCTTCTCCATTACTGGTGTGATATCCTTATCCTCAAGTGTCCTGTCCTTAGCTCTGAATGCGATTGAGTAAGCAACTGACTTGAAGCCTTCTTTAATCTGGCTTCCTTCGTAGATGTCGAAGAGATTGTAGCTTTCTAATATCTTGCCGCCGCGCTTTTCAATAATCTTCTCAACTTCACCAACTGGAAGTTCCTTAGGCATTACCATACTGATATCTCTTGTTACAGCTGGGAACTTTGCAATTCCTGTGAACTTCTTATCGAAGCTTGCCATTTCTGTAACTGTTGGAATATCAATAACAACAATATATGTTCTCTCACCGATTGAGTAAATATCGGCAACATCCGGATGAAGTTCTCCGATGTAACCAATCTTCTTATCAGCGTAATATACATCAGCCTGACGGCCTGGATGTAAGAATGGAATACCAGCCTTAGCATCATATGTTGGCTTCTTCTTCATTCCAATCTTCTCAAGGAATTCTTCAATAACACCCTTCATTGAGTAGAAGTCAACGCTGCCAAAAGCTCCGAGTGTGAATTCAACTCTTTCATCTGGAAGCTCATTTACATCATCTGCTGCAAGGTAAACCTTAGCTAATTCATATAACTTAACATTCTTGTTTCTTCTGTTATAGTTAGTAGACAATGATGTAAGCATTCCGTGGATTGGAAGTGTTCTCATAACTGAGAAATCCTCTCCTAATGGGTTAGAGATTACAACTGTCTTTCTGTATACAGAATCAGCTGGAAGCTTTAACTTATCGAATACCTTAGGGCTCTCGAATGAGTATGTCATAGCCTGTGAGAATCCTGTAAACTGGGCAACCTCAGAAGCTGCATCTTCAATGCTCTGCTCAAATGAAATCTTACCCATTGTTGTCTCTCCCTTAGGAAGAGTTGTAGGAATGTTGTCATATCCGAAGAATCTTGCAACTTCCTCTGCTATATCAGCATCTCTGTTAAGATCCTGTCTGAATGTTGGGATGATAAGCTCATTAGCGTCTTTATCATATTCAACTTCAAGTCTTTCGAAGTAAGAAAGCATATCTTCATCTGATACATCAGTACCAAGTAAAGCGTTGTATTTAGCTGGCTCAAATGGAAGTCTCTTCTTAGTTACAGGGTCAGGATATACATCAACTGCACCACCTACAACATCACCTGCATCAAGCTCCTCGATAAGCTGGCATGCTCTGTTGATAGCTTCCATAGCGTTCTCTGGGTCAAGTCCCTTCTCGAACTTACCAGAAGCATCTGTTCTTAAACCAATCTTCTTAGTTGTCTTTCTGATGTTAGTTCCGTCAAATGTAGCTGCTTCGAAAAGCATTGTCTGGACATCATCAGTAATCATTGAGTTCTCGCCACCCATGATACCTGCGATACCAACCGGCTTCTCACCGTCACAGATAAGAAGTGTCTGAGCATCAAGAATTCTCTCCTGTCCGTCAAGTGTTACGAACTTTTCGCCATCAGTTGCTGTTCTTACAACAATCTTGTGACCTGCAATAGTATCATAGTCATATGCATGCATTGGCTGACCATATTCTTCCATAACATAGTTAGTGATATCAACGATGTTGTTGATTGGTCTGATACCTGCTGTCATGAGTCTCTGCTGCATCCACTTTGGAGATGGAGCAAGTCTTATATTCTTAACAACTCTTGCAACATATCTTGAGCAAAGCTCTTTAGCTTCAATATCAACTGAAACCATTGTGTTAACATCCTCATCGTTACCTGTCTTAGTAACAACCGGTGGATTGAAAGGCTTTCTGAATGTAGCTGCAGCCTCTCTTGCGATACCGATAACGCTGTAGCAGTCTACACGGTTATTAGTAATCTCATATTCAAATACTGTATCATTAAGTCCTAAGTACTCTACCGCACTTGAACCAACAACAGCATCATCTCCTAATATATAGATTCCCCCCTCTGGTGCATCCGGGAAGAATTCTCTTGAAGAACCAAGCTCCTCGATAGAGCACATCATACCGCATGACTCTACTCCTCTTAACTTGCCCTTCTTAATCTTAATTCCGTCTTCTGGAAGTGCGCCGCCGTCATGTCCTCCGGCAACTTTACCTCCGTCTAATACTACAGGAACCTTTTGTCCGCTTGAACCAACTTCAATGTTAGGCGCACCTGTTACAATCTGGACATTCTCGCTGCCAACATTAACCTGGCATATAACAAGCTTGTCTGCATCAGGATGTCTCTCAACTGAGAGAATCTGTCCAACTACGATTTTATCAAGGTTCTTGTCAAATGCATTAAAACACTCTACCTTAGTTCCTGAAAGTGTCATTGCATCTCTGAATTCCTGATCTGTACACTCAAGACCTGGAACCATTGCTTTTATCCAATTTAATGATGTATTCATATCGTCATTCTCCTTAAATATACTTTATCTTATTCCAGTCATTAGACCACTATATGAATCGATTTAGAACTGCTTTATAAATCTGACATCGTTTTCATAAAGAAGTCTCATGTCATCGATTTCGTACTTAAGAAGAGCAACTCTCTCAAGTCCTACACCAAAGGCAAATCCTGTATATTCTTCCTTATCAATTCCGCAAAGTTCGAATACATGTGGGTGAACCATTCCACAGCCGAGGATTTCAATCCATCCCTCGCCCTTACAGAAACGGCATCCTTTACCACCACATTTGAAACAGCTTACATCCATCTCGGCACTAGGCTCAGTGAATGGGAAATGATGTGGTCTGAATTTAACTTTAGTATCAGGTCCGAAAAGCTCCTTAGCGAATTCTGCTAAAGTTCCCTTAAGGTCTGCAAATGTAATCCCCTTATCAATTACAAGACCTTCTACCTGATGGAAGCATGGTGAATGTGTAGCATCAACTTCATCAGCTCTGTATACTCGTCCAGGAGAAATCATTCTGATAGGGAGCTTGCCCTTCTCCATAACTCTTGCCTGAACAGGTGAAGTCTGTGTACGGAGTACTATCTTATCATTGATGTAGAATGTATCCTGTTCATCCTTAGCCGGGTGGTTAGCTGGTATATTAAGTGCCTCAAAGTTGTAGTAATCGTACTCAACTTCTGGTCCGTCAACTACTTCATAACCCATTCCGATGAATATCTTCTGGATTTCTTCTAATGCAAGTGTATTAGGATGCTTATGTCCTAACTCATCCCTCTTAGATGGAAGAGTAACATCTATTACTTCACTCTTTAACTGAAGTTCTCTCTTCTTGGCAGCTAATTCTGTCTTAGCCTTATCTAATACTTCTTCAATTGCCTGTCTTGTCTCATTAACAATCTGACCAACCTTAGGTCTGTCTTCTGGTGCAACTTCCTTCATACCTTTAAGTACTTCTGTAAGTTCACCCTTCTTTCCAAGGAAAGCGACTCTGATATCATTCAGTTTATCAAGCGAATCAGTTTCATTAATCTGTGCTAAAGCTCTTTCTCTAATTGCTTCAAGTCTTTCTTTCATCCTTATAGCCTCCATACTTCTTTCGCTTTTTATCAATCATCTGCGTAAAAAGCCACTGTTTATTGTAACATATCGATTTTATTTTGCAACCCGTGAATGTCTCTTCTCGTACATTTCTATTACGCGCATAGCTCCATCACTGTGTTCCGGATTAGACAATGTAGCATTTTTAATATTACTCTTTGCCTCTTCTATACGCTTTTCATTATATTCAATCTGCTGTCTTAACTTATATCTTCTTGTGTTAAGTTCATGCCTTACTTCAACCATTTCCTTAGGATTAATAAGCGCCTTTACCCTTCCAAACCATACGTGTGTATCATATACGCCTAATTTCTTTAAGATATTTTCCAGATCACTTTCTGCGCTATTGAGAGATGAAGTCATATCCAGCATCCGGTTCTGCTCTTCTTTCATCTCTTTATATAATTTAAACTTTTTCTCCAGTTCATATGCACTCTTTACACCAAACTTCGAATATTCATAATCAAGCGTATTAGAAACATTGATATATTTTATTTTAATCTTATTAAGAAGACCTATTGTCTTATTAAGCTTTATCTCTGTAATGAGTACATTTCTTTCAGTAAGTTTAAGTATTGCAACCATTCCAACTGAAAGAATAGCTGCCAGTAAAGATACTATTATAAACAATGCTGTATCAGAATCACTCTCTACAATCATCATTGATATTATAAATATAACAAAAACTATGACTAATGCTATAAATGCCGTTTTGGCTAGTGTCCTTATCTTTAACTGCCTTTTTACAAGCATCCTGGATTCAAGACGCAGGTTCATTTTCTCTGCTTCAAGTATTCTTAAATCCTGCTTTACAGAATCATAATATTCTTCCTGGGCATGTATAAATCTGATTCCGGATGGTATTTCATCTTCAAATGTTTCAAGTCTCCTGTAAGCTGCATTTGACAATTTATGTTCTGATGATTTCAGTATTCTTCTGTCAACCATCATATTATCAATAATTTCTGCACAAGATACTATTTTATTCTTAATATCCTCCGGTGCTTCATCTATCAGCTGTATATCATTAAAATCCTCTGTTACTGCTTCATATTCAGACTTGACACTTTCAATATACCCGGCTGCTTCTTCCATGATTTCACACTGCTGTTTTACATACACTTCCAGATCATGTGTTCCGAATCTTCTGGTATCAACCGGTTCTTTGATTGTTATATTCTCTTTTTCATCATTGTTCTCTGTTTTATTTTTAATCTCTGTACTGTAATTTTTTTCTACAGCCTGTATCAGAGTCTGTGCCTGAACACTGTTTAAAAGATGATCATATTTCTCTTCTTCAAGCTTGCTTTTTTCCTGTTTTTTTCTGGTCTCATAATCAGGTCTGCCTTCAACCTTGGTTTCTTTTTCTTTCTTTTCCCTGGCTTTCTCAAATGCATCATACAGCTCCATTGCATGATTCTTACTGTTTTTTAAATCTTGATCTGAATCTTCGCCATCAAAAGCCCATTTATCGTATGTACCAGAATAGTAATCTTCCGGTTCACGCTCATGTTTTTTCTTTTTTAACATTCCCATATATATCACCAAATCTTCTAAAATGTTTTACAATATTTCATGTAATCTTGTTTCCAGTGCAACAATTCTTCATCAATTGATGCATTAAATCCAACTACATTTCCTTCCTGTTTCAATGCATTTATACTGTCAAGCTTTCTGTATTCATCACTATATCTGGCATTATCCATAAGTGTTTCTATTTCTCTGCTTATTACATATTCATCTTCTGATGCATCTACATTAATAGGACCACTGTTTCTGTCTGCAAGCATTTTTGCTGCAATACTGCATTTTTTTGATTCCTCATGCTGTCCTGTTTTATATGCATCATCGTAGTATTTTGCAGCCTTATTATAAAGAAACATTCTCGCATATGCCGTTCCAAGATTATGATACACCTTTGAATATTCTGAACCGGAAAGCCCGCTTCCCTTGTAGTCATTTATTATACTCTCATAACATTTGACGGCACTGAAAAAACATTCGTTGGCAAGATAACCGTCACCTCTCGACTTTAATCTTTCACACACGTTCTGTCTGCCAAGAGTATTAAGTGTTTCCCGTATCTTTTCAATATCAGAAACAGAATAATAATCAACAGTCTTTAATATTGTGACCAGTATCTCAGCAAGTCCCGCTTTCTTTTCATACAGGCTTCTCACTCTTTCAGACAAATCTTCCTCACCTGTCTGTCTTAAAAATTCTATAAGTCTGCCATTAATGAAATCCTGACCAATAAGGTATATATTATTATAAATGTAGTAACAAAGTTCTTCAGCAGTGTACAGCCGCATGCCTGTCCCTTCTATAACAAACGGCTTATCTGTCTGTTTTCCTCTGCACAGAATCATTTTCCCCATTGTATTCTCCATTCCATGTGTTTATCAACATTTATCCATTAGCAAATTCCAGTTCCTTGTAAATAACTTTTCCAGAACTCTTAAAGAAATCCCCGAATCCCATATCTTTAATACTTACAAGACATCTGTCTGCACTCATAAATTTAATATTCATGGATATTCTTGTTGTCATTCCTTCCCTGAAAGGAATCTCACTTATATCAATAACTTCATCATAATACCGGTTGTCCGGTGTTATAATTTTAAGTGTTATCTTTCTTAAATCATCAAGCATATATTCCATAGTTCTGTCTGCCATATACCAGTTTGTTCCGGGCTTTATTATCCTGAATCTCTTGTCCTTTCCATACTGGACTATATCTGTCTCAATTCCATACTTTACCCTGTTATCAAGAAGCATTGTCACATCTGTAAATATCCTTGGCTTAACTGCTTCTAATGCACACAGGCACGCGCCTTTGCAATACAGGTTCTGTCCAACAAATGCTTTTCTTCTTGTCACCATTAACTTTGCAAATTTAGGCGGTAATTTTTCAACATTAAACCCGCTTCCTGTAAGATACGCTGATGAAACAGGTCTTTTAGCAAAATATTCCTCAGCCATATTACAAAGTTCATCCTCAACGCCGTCTATATTTCCATTCGAAGCTGCATTACATATAGCCTGTGATGTGTAATCTGTGCTTTCCTGTAACAGATAATTATTATTATCTTTTTTCCTTATGGCAAGCATATCGCACCTGATGCCTTTGCTTCCATAATCAAAAAGTGCCACACCCGATGAGTAAAGTTCTCTTTTCTGGCTGTATGCATAATATGCAAAGCTTTCTGCCTTACTTATAAGCTGCCATTTGTCTCCTGATATTCCTGCCCCATCAAGTTCATCCCGCACACGGTTAAGTTCATCAATGTAAAACTCCGGCAGTGTTATACATACACTTTTCACCTGTGTTTCATTCGATAACCTTAAACATTCTGCCACAAGTTTATTGACAGGATAGACTTCATCCGGCTGTTTTTCTTTTCCTTCCGGAAGTAAATTCACAGTTCTTATAACGCCTTTTGTACTGTCATATATTCCAGCCTGAATTGTTTTTTCTGCTATATCTATTCCAGCTATAAGACCACCATTATATTCCATCCCTGTCTCCTTACTTCACAATTTTAAACATCTGGCTGCTGACATATTCTTCTACAGCATAACTGCGCATAAGCTTCTTTAACGTTGCCATATCATGAAGCTGTCTGCTTGCAAGACAGTCATTAATTGCATCAAATCTTCCGCAGCCGGTATCAGGATTCACTTCCTCATATCTGAAATTATATTTTTCAGACACATTTTCTTCCTTATTGCCTGTCACTGTATAATTATAGTTAATCTCATCACCATAAAACAGATTAAATCTGCATGTATATATTCCCCAGCCATTAGATTTCATTATCTGCGTGTACTGCTGATTATCTGAACCTGTAGTATAAGTTATTGTAACCTTGCTCTCCGGACTTGCAATGCATTCTAACACTGTAATTCCAAGTACATTATATGGCATGTCCAATACACCGTTAAATTTCTTATAAAATGCATATATTCTGTCATTAGCACATAATTCATCAAGAATATCCTGCGCATACTTTTTCTTTTTTTCATCTTCTAAAACATTTGTATTCTTAGATATATTCTTAAGCCACGCCACATAACAGCATTCAGGAAGACCTGTTCCATCCTCCATGCATTCTTCTATTACCCTGAATACAATATCATTAGCTTTCTTCTGTCTTATCAGATAAAGCTGGGCATTATATGAAAGATATGCCTTCACAATCAGCATATCAGGCATCTTACTGTAATAATCAGAAAATACCTCTGTAAATCTTCCACTGTGCACTCCTGTATACATCATCTGGGCAAGCAGTCTTTCTGACAAATGTGTCACATTAACGCCATAGCTTAATCCAGCCTTCCATACTTCATACATTTCCTCATTGGTTCCATTGAAAAATTCGGACATATATGAAAGTACCGGTTCATTATATATATGTTCTCTGAAAATATATGCTGTAATCTCATCAATAACATCATTATGTGAATCCGAAACATTCTTAAGAATATAATCTGTCATCTTAAGAAGCTTTGTAACAGCTACACGGCTGCATCCATATATACACACAAGTTCATACGCCTGCGAATACATAGAAGAATCTATAAGTATTTCTATAAGATTCTTCGCATCCTCTGATGATAACCTTTCTGTATCTACAAACGGATATTCATGCCAGAAATCATCAAGTTCATAATGATTCCTGTAATAATCAATCATCCACGAATTAATTGTCTGTCTGAACGCTTCATTAATACCCGGCAGCTTTTTAACTGTTTTATAACACATTAATGTCTGGTCATTGAATATCTGCATTTTATGCAGCCTGCATGCACGGCTCACAAGAACTCCTGCTTCTTTACTTAATGTATCATCACATGCCGCAAATACTTCCTTATACTCCTCATCATCAAACACTTTTTCTATTTCATAATCGACTCCGGAATTCCTTAACTTTCCATCACAGCAAAGAAATTCTACGGCTGCATCTGTATTATACATGTATATATAACAGTCAGTTCCTGTAAATTCGTAACCGCATTTGTCTGTAAGCTGCGTATGTGTCACGCTGATTTCTTTTACATAACTGCTAAAACACTGAATCTTATACACATATCTTAACCTGCATATAAAATCATTCGTTTCCTCTGTTATAAGCTGTGTTCCCAATAATGCCTTATAAAGAATAACAAGATAATCATTAATATTTCCTGCCTTTAACTGTTCATAAACATATATCTCGATATCTTTTTCAAAGCTGCTGTATATGTCTTTATAATAACTGTCCCTTCCTGTTATTATATTTGCATATAAAAATGCTTTATCCATTCCCACCAGCGTATTATCATATGAAAAATACATCATGACAATCTTAGGAAGCTGTCTTCCAACATCTTTCCTCATGCTTGCAATATAGAATTCATACAGCCTTGTTATTCTCAGTCCACGAAGTACTCCAAGCTCATATATATCAAAATACTGTTCGCCTGTAAGTCCCAGTCTTATCATATGTGAAACCAGTGATGTAAGAATTTCATCACTTCCAAACTGTTCATTCAGTTTCTTTAATAATGATACAAGTTCATATGAACCATTCTTTTCTGATGCCGCAACATCAGCAATCTGCATTGCAAGTTTTTCATTAATGATTCCATATCTGCATCCGAAATTAATAACCCTGATTTCAAATCTGTTGAGAACCCTCAGAAGAACCGGCTGTGCATTTAATATATTTATCGCTTCCAGATATATAACAGGACTGGTACATCCTTCATTTACAATATCTTTGATTCTTACAAGCCTGATACTTTTATTACTTTCTGTATCTGCATCAAGATAAAAAAGTATCCATAATAATCTGTATGTATCATACCCATTTTCAAAGAATTTCTTTACCTGCCTGTTTACCTGTTGTGTATACTCTTCTTCTTTCACAAGGAGAGTCGATACATAAAGGAAATAACAGTACATCTCAACATCATCGCCAATTCTGCCAAGCATGTCCTTCTTAAGAAGTTCCATCATCTGTGAAGCCTCTTCTTCTCTTCCTGACATGGCAAAAAGCTGCACTTGTGCAATATCATAGAACGGATCGCTGCCCTTAATTCCTCTTATTCTGTCAATTATCTGCAATGATTCAGAAATCCATTTTTCTTTTTTTATCTTTTTCATTCTGAAATCAAGATAATACCGGGTAAGTGCCTCCACTGCCTTTTTATTTTCTAATCTTACATCATACTGGTCAGAAGCTTCCTTCTCATTATGCACTACAACTACAGGTATTCTGAAATGCTGTCTGTATGTATCTATACATATATATCCAAAATTGTTTCCGGCATGTAATTTTTCCGGATTGATAAAATATTCCGCTTCATATCTGTCACCAACAAATTCATTATATCCAATAACATTTTTGCCAGTCTCAATAAAATCCACTTCAGAATATATATTTACTTCTGCTGTGCCATGTCCGTTTTTTTCAATTGTAATTGTGCCTTTATACTTCTCATCAGATATATTAATTCTTACTTCTGCTGTATCAGCATTAATAGAAGCATCCTTTTGTGGCTCAGGCTTTTTTACAGTTACCGGTTCACATATAAATACAAATGGTATAACCTTCTCTCCTGCATTGCTGACTACCGTAAAGTTTCCTTCTATGTCGTCCTTTTCCTCTATTCCCTCAGCATTAACAACATAGCTTATATTTATATCAGTACCATTAAAACTCTGTGTAATCACATTAACTCTCTCATTATCAGAATATACTTTTCCTGCTGTCTGCACAGAAGCAGTAAAAGTAAAGTTCCCTTCTGTACATTTGCCACAGTCAACATTCATTGCAGCCTGTTCGTTCTCAAATGTCAATTTAGGAACCTCAATAATTGATTTACCTCTTGAAAGTCTGTTAATGTAATCCCTCATTGGAAACTATGCCTCCGAATTAATCTTCTCCAAATGTTTCTTAATTTCCTTCTCATATCCCATATCGGATGGTTCATAAAATTTTTCATTCACATAAGCATCCGGTAAATACTGCTGTTTTACAAAATGGTTAGGATAATCATGTGCATACTTATATCCTACACCATGTCCTAATTTTGCACTGCCCTTATAATGTGCATCCTGCAAATGTACAGGCACAGGTGCAGTCTTCGAATTCTTCACCACATCCATTGCCTTATCAATTGCCATGATACACGAATTACTCTTAGGAGCTGTAGCAATATAAAGTGCTGCCTGACTAAGTATTATCCGTGCTTCCGGCATGCCTATTCTTTCAACAGCTTGTGCTGCTGCAACTGCCACCTGCAATGCATTTGGATCAGCATTACCTACATCTTCACTTGCACATATCATGATTCTTCTGGCAATGAACTTTATATCTTCTCCCGCATATAACATTTTGGCAAGATAATAGCTTACCGCATCAGGATCTGAACCTCTCATGCTTTTAATAAATGCAGATATAGTATCATAGTGGTTGTCACCCTCTTTATCATATCTTACTGAGCGCTTCTGGATACATTCCTGTGCTGTTGCAAGGTCTATATGGATAATTCCGTCCTCTGATCTGTCTGTAGTAAGTATACCAAGTTCTATGGCATTAAGTGCATTTCTTGCATCTCCATTGGATATGTCAGCTAAGAATTCCAGTGCATCATCATCAATTGACGCCTTGTAGCTTCCCATCCCCTTCTTTTCGTCATATACAGCTCTTTTAATTATTGTCTTTATATCATCTTTTTCAAGCGGCCTCAATTCAAATATTATTGACCTTGATATTAAAGCCCCGTTTACCTCAAAATATGGATTTTCTGTGGTTGCACCAATAAGAATTATTGTTCCATCCTCAACAAAAGGCAACAGATAATCCTGTTGTCCCTTGTTAAATCTATGGATCTCATCTACAAAAAGTATAGTCTTTCTGCCATACATTCCAAGATTATCCTTTGCCTTTGCAACAACCTCTTCCATGTCCTTTTTGCCTGCTACCGTCGCATTTACCTGACAGAACTCCGCACTTGTTGTATTAGCAATAATTCTTGCAAGTGTAGTTTTTCCTGTTCCCGGTGGTCCATAAAAGATAACCGAGCTTAACTTGTCAGCTTTAATAGCCCTGTAAAGCAGCTTGTCCTTACCGACTATGTGCGACTGTCCAACCATCTCCTCCAGAGTTTCTGGCCGTAATCTCATCGCAAGCGGAGACTCATTATTCTTATTGTTTTCCCTCATGTATTCAAACAAATCCATAATCAAATCCTTATCCACAAAACATTTATTTAAGTTCTGTTCCGAGCCACAGCCTGTCAACATATCCAATCTGACTGCTGTTATTACCCTTAAGGGTATTAGAATACAGTATATTATCAGAATCATATGAATATATTCTGTTCTTATAGAAATGTGTTCCCTGCGTACCTGTATTAGAATCTGCTTTAAATATAAGTACCGCTTTTTCTTTAATATTGTTCATATAATACTGGCTGCCATCTGCAATATATGTTATTGCCTTGCTTTTATTATACACTTTCGAAAGCGAACCTGACAGCACATTATCTGCAATTTCATTTATCTTATTATTCTGGACACTTTTCAGAATATTTTCAGAATTAACATATACAATCTGCTTATCACCTGCAAAATATATATAATTCTTATCCCTTGTCATTGAATCTATACTGTTAAATTTCCCTGTTTTCCTGTCTGCCACAAGTGCTGACTTTATATTACTGCCTGTTATCTTATAAATAACTGAATCATCTTTATCATATATATAATCAGCATCTGCATCAGGTTTATTGTCTATTTTAAATGATGTATTATCCCCGCAGTCATAATAATACGCTCCAGCCGCTGTCGCATATACAAATGTATTTGCGCCTGAAAGTCTGTTTAATATATCTGCATTTCCGGTATATACATCTTTTACTATGTCAGATTGTGCCCACAATTGTGTTACTGCGTCATCAACTGTCTCTGGCTTATCCTTCTTCTCAAAATTATATGTATACAATGTTCCTTCTGTATTCAGACATACAAGTATTGATTTATCACTATAAACATACGCCTTATTAAGCCTGCTTTCCACAACTTCAGTAACCGGAACCATACCTTCCTTTTTCGTATCTTTTATATTGCTTACAAGCAGCTTTGCACCGGCTGTTGAACCTAAATCATCAAGAACATCTATGGCTGAATACACAACCATTCCCTCATCCGAAATATAGTAAATTTCTTTCTTGTAATCATCAGATGATACAGAAACACAATGATTCTTATTCCATATATACATAGAATACTTTCCTGCATCAGCATTTTCATCGTATGTGACAGTTACAAAATATTTTCCGTTATCACTTGCCATGCTTATTATATTCTTATCAGAATCTATATCCTCAGGCCATTGTGGTGTATAAAATGTTTTTCCATCTGCTGCAAATACGGCTTTATCCTCATCGCACACATAATTGCTGTCTAAGCCCGCAATATCATATATTTTTCCATTATAACTCACATACAAAGCATAATTTTTCTTTGTTGCAAGCTTGTATATTCCAAACGCTGCTGCACATACAATCACTAATACAGCTAATGCAGCAGCTGTCATTTTCATTCTTTTGTTTACTTTACGACGGGCAATCCTTACCTTTGACTGTTCACGCTTTTCGTGATTATCATTATCATTGTCCTTCTGTTGTTTATTCATCTTTTGCTGGTTATCAGCTTTATTACTGCTCTGTTTCTTTTTAACCTGAACACGTTTTATCAATTCCTGTCCATAGTCACTTGGTGATTTCTCTTTTTTATCAGAAGAAGCAGACCTGTCTTTCAAAGCCTGCTTCTCTTCATATGCTTTTCTTCTGGCAAGATAATCACTATTGTTAACTAATATGACAGGTCCGTCACATCTTGGGCACTTACTGCCCTCATATTCCTGACCACATTTAGTACACAGCATAATTCTTTCCTTTAACAAAATAATCACTAAAATTTCATTCTTATATTAATTAAAATCTGAATTTATCTTCAAAATATGCCTTAAGATCTGCTATCTTTATTCTTTCCTGCTGCATTGTATCTCTATCTCTTACAGTTACAGCACCATCTTCTTCTGAATCAAAATCATATGTGATACAGAATGGTGTACCAATCTCATCCTGTCTTCTGTATCTCTTTCCAATATTACCTCTGTCATCAAACTCACAGTTGTAATACTTAGAAAGCTCTGCATATACCTTTTCTGCACCTTCATTTAACTTCTTAGAAAGTGGAAGAATACCAATCTTAACTGGTGCTATTGCCGGATGGAAATGAAGAACTGTTCTTACATCTCCTCCTTCAAGCTCTTCTTCGTCATAAGCTGAGCAGAGGAATGCTAATGTTACACGATCTGCACCAAGTGAAGGCTCGATAACATATGGTATATACTTCTCCTTAGCTTCATCATCAAAGTATGACATATCTTCACCAGATACTGTCTGATGCTGAGTAAGGTCATAGTCTGTTCTGTCAGCGATACCCCAGAGTTCGCCCCATCCAAATGGGAAGAGGAATTCGATATCTGTTGTTCCCTTAGAGTAGAAGCAGAGTTCTTCTGGAGAATGATCTCTTGCTCTCATTTCGTCTTCCTTAATTCCTAATGCCTTAAGCCAGTCTATGCAATACTGTCTCCAGTATGTGAACCACTCAAGATCTGTTCCAGGCTTGCAGAAGAACTCTAATTCCATCTGCTCGAACTCTCTTGTTCTGAATGTGAAGTTACCTGGTGTAATCTCGTTACGGAATGACTTACCAATCTGTCCGATACCGAAAGGTACTTTCTTTCTTGATGTTCTCTGGACATTCTTGAAGTTAACGAATATACCCTGAGCTGTCTCTGGTCTTAAATATACTGTGTTCTTGGCATCCTCAGTTACACCCTGGAATGTCTTGAACATAAGGTTGAACTGTCTGATATCTGTGAAATTGTGCTTACCGCATGAAGGACAGCAGATATTCTTCTCATCGATGAAATTCTTCATCTGCTCCTGTGTCCAGCCATCAACTGAACCACCGAGGTCATATGTATTCTCGTCTGCCCAGTCTTCTATAAGTTTATCTGCTCTGAATCTCTCATGACATTCCTTGCAGTCCATTAATGGATCAGAGAATCCACCAAGATGACCTGATGCTACCCAAGTCTGTGGGTTCATAAGAATTGCACAGTCAACACCAACATTGTATGGGCTTTCCTGTACGAACTTCTGCCACCATGCCTTCTTAACATTGTTCTTTAACTCAACACCAAGATTACCATAATCCCATGTATTAGCTAATCCTCCATAGATTTCAGAACCTGGGTAAACAAATCCTCTCGCCTTAGCTAAAGAAACAATTTTCTCCATTGTCTTTTCCATAATAATATAATCCTCCTAAAGGCAACAGCCTGACTACATCGAACTGCATCGACTGCTACATAATCTTAATCATTTTATAACATTTAGTGCTGATTAGCAAGAGGTTGATACATTAATCCTCCCAAGGACGAATCCTGTAAGCAGCCCCTATCTCATCACATATCTTCTGGCACTCTGCCTCTTCCTCGTGAGATATGGTTGTGTCAACTGTTGTAAGAACAACATTAGGGATATACTTGGTACATTCCTTTGCGAAGTTTATCATCTCATCAAATGATTTCTCGCCGAACTTACTTCTTACAAGTGCATTGTATTCATCTTTGTGTGGATTGTTAAGACTGATTGATATTGTGTCAATCAAGCCTTCCATCTCTGGCACAATGTCTCTGCCATTAACAAGATTTCCAACTCCGTTAGTATTGATTCTTGTCTTCTTGCCATATGTTTTCTTGACATACTCAGCAACCTTGATAAGAACATCGAATCTTTCTGTCGGTTCTCCGAATCCACAGAATACAACTTCTTCATACTCATCCATATTGAACTTCTCAAATTCAGCAATAACCTCATCATATGATGGTTCTCTCTCAAGCCAGAGTCTGCCTGACTCTCCGATTCTGTCCATTGTCTGTCTTAAGCAGAAAGTACATGAATATGGACATTTGTTAGTTAAATTAACATATAAATTATTATGAACCTTATATAATATCTCCATTGTAATTCTTCTCCTTTTTACTTCAACGTAGTCAGCAGTTCCTCAAACGGCACACCGTCTGTCAGAGGAATATCCATCTCTATAGCCTTGAGTATGCATTTTTTTATAAATGTAGATGCTTTTCTTACTGACTCATGGAAATTCACACCATTTACAGCATCTGCAGCTATTATAGATGCAAATATATCTCCTGTTCCAGAGCGTTGTGTTCCGACTTTCATAGTCTTTATAAGATAGTCTTCCCTGTTCTTTTCGTAGCAGTAATTACCGATATACTGACCACGCTGGATTCCTGTAATAACAATCTTGGATGGTCCCATTGCAACAAGCTTCATTGCAATTTTCTTAAGCTCATCATTGGAATAATCCGGTCTGTATGGCTCGTCAGTTATAATACATGCTTCTGTGAGGTTCGGTGTAAGAATATCTGCATATTTTACAAGCTTCTTCATCTCCTGGCATGTCTCATCAGTATATGTCGGATACAGATTTCCGTAATCACCCATAACCGGGTCTATAACAACAATATTGTCTTCTGTCTTGAAATTCTTAAAAAATTCTTCAACAATCGCAATCTGATTATGTGAACCTAAAAATCCTGTTACAATTCCATCAAATTTAAGGTTTAACTTCTTCCACTCTGCCATGTATGGCGGCATATTTTCTGTGAAATCTTTAAAATAAAAACTGTCAAAGCCTGTATGATTAGAAAATATTGATGTAGGCATTGGACAACACTGAATCTTCATTGCTGATATGATAGGCAGCTCAACTGCAATAGAACATCTTCCAAAACCAGAATAATCATTAATTGCTGCTATTTTCTTCTGGTTGTTATGAGACACATTTTTATCTGGCATATTGTCTCTCCTTTCGTCTGAATAAATGCGGTATGCAACCCATAAGTCTGTCATTTCCGCATAAATCTTTACCTTTTAATATACAAAAAACTGGCATATGATAACATAGCCAGTTTGTGTAATATTTATATGGTCAGATTAAGCATTTCCTTCGACTTAAATTCTTTATCAAATACAATGCTTTCCAGCCTGTTTACTACAAGACGCAGTTCTTCCTGAACTTCCTTGGTAACGGTGAATGAATACAGCCTGTTAAGCTGTGCTGTGACAATATACTGGAGTGTATATACCGTTGAGCCCGAAAGTGTAATTCCATCATATACATTTGTGGCACAATTCTTACAACATAGTCCGTTTCTTGAATACGAATATACATACAGATTATCTTCTCTGCCGCATTCGTGGCATGTGAAGAAATCCGGACATTCACCATTGACTGCAATCATTCTTATCTCGTATATGAATCTTATGAGCTCATGACTGACAGCACCTCTGCCCAATGCCTTAAGAGTGATATAAAGCAGATTAATCATTTCTGATGCATCAAGATTCTCCCTGCCATAATAATCTGCAATCTCAGCAAAATAGCAGGCATAACACACGGCATTAAGGTCATTTACCACATTTTCAAAGTACTCCTTAGCCGATGCTTTATACATTGTATATGATTCACGTCCACGGTACACCTCAAATGTTCCGAATATAAAGCTTCTCGTAACACCAATCAGCGCGCTGTTAGGCTTTCTCGCACCTTTCGCAAACACCGTTATCTTGCCATACTCCTTAGTGAGTATCACCAGTCTTCTGTCATATTCACCGACAGGCATGGCGGAAAGTATCATGCCTGTAACAGTAGTAACTTCCGCCATCGCACCCTCCTGTCATCATTAATTAACTGCACCTACGCAATTAACTTCTTTCATTGTATATCACTGTATACCTTTATCTTACTTGTCCTTCTTCTTGTCATATCCAAAGTTCTTAAGAAGAATATCACTGTCGCGCCATTCCTTCTTAACTTTTACCCAGAGCTTAAGATTAACCTTCATGTCAAGCTGCTTCTCAATCTCGTATCTTGCATTAGTTCCGATTTTCTTAAGCATTTCGCCGCCCTTGCCAATAATAATTCCTTTGTGTGAATCTCTTTCGCATATGATAGTAGCGTCGATATCTGTAATAGGACCTCTTGCATTTCTTCTTTCCTTGAAGCTGTCAATAACAACTGCGATTCCGTGTGGAATCTCGTCATTTAATGCATGAAGTGCCTTCTCTCTTATAAGTTCTGCAACAATCTGCTTCATTGGCTGGTCTGTTACTGTATCTTCATCATAGTACATCGGACCATAATCAAGATGTGAGAATATAACATCAAGCAGGTCGTCAACATTATTGCCGTTTCTTGCGCATACAGGAACAATATCAACGAAATCAAGTTCCTTTCTGTAGCAGTCAATAACCGGAAGAATCTCCTCTTTCTTGATTGTGTCAGTCTTATTGATAACAAGAACTATAGGAGTTTTACATTCTTTAAGCTTCTCAACGATATGCTCCTCGGCAGCTCCAAGATGTGTTGTAGGCTCAACAAGCCAGCATATAAGGTCAACCTCACTGATTGTCTTCTCTGCCGCACCAACCATGTATTCACCAAGCTTGTTCTTAGCCTTGTGGATACCCGGAGTATCAACGAAAACAATCTGTCCACGCTCATCAGTGTATACAGTCTGTATTCTGTTTCTTGTAGTCTGAGGTTTGTTAGAAGTAATCGCAATCTTCTGTCCGATTATCTGATTCATAAGTGTTGACTTACCAACATTAGGTCTTCCTATAAATGTTACAAAGCCTGTCTTAGTTCTTGTGTTCTCTGCCTTAGCGCCCCCGGTAATTCCGCTGGCTGCAAGCATCTCATCTAAATTCATACATTCTTCCTTTCTATTATCCCTGTACCTTGATAAGTGGCTGTATCTTATCAAAAAGCTCACTCTCTTTATTGATTTCCTTGCTGCTTCCCACAACGCAGAAATAATTCTCGTCCATTGCGCATCTAACAAGTGGTGCAAGCTCTCTTATTCTTTCCACATTACAGTCTAGAACCTGGCCTCTTTCTTTCTTGAGTGATTCATAATCTGTATTACAGATGTATGCACCAAATGATCTTGTTCCCTTTGCTGCCGGATTCATAGGTGTATCTATATCACCGATTGTTCCGATTATGAACTTGACCATATCCCTGTCGCTTACATCAAAATGCTCAAGATAGTCTGCAGCATTTTCATATATCTCGTTAGTCTTTCTTAAATTAGGGTCTCTGTAAGAAACCATATACATGTCACCGTTTCTGTAAGAACCACTCATGCAGCCGTATGCGCCGCCTTTAACTCTTACATTAATCCAGAGATAATCATATGAGAATATAACCTTAAGCACTCTTAATGCACCTGTATAATCATATCCTCCATCCCTGAAATTACCGCATCTGGCAACATATTGAACCTGTGAAGCTGATGTATATCCTGTCTTAACATTTGCAGGTGTGTACTTTCTTTCGCATGCTGGCATGTCCGATTTTTTCAATCCTTCCGCATACTTTACGAAAGCAGGTGCAAATGCATCATATCCCTTATCATCAGCAGTAAAGCTGACAATAACATTCTCCTTATGGAATATATAATCGACAAGCTTGCTTAACTTATCTGCGATATCTTCCTTAAGCTCATCAAACTGTGAGTCAAGCTTCTGGATAAGCTCATAGAAGCCATATCCTCTCATCTCGTTAGAATAATATGCATTTCTTGAGAACTGTGCCATACCTGCAAGCATTGCTGTTGAATGTCCTGCACTTGTCATTGTGCTTTCCATTCTTGACTTGAGCTTCGCAATTATCTCTTTAAGTCTCTTATAATCTGAGAACTTTGTCTTATATATAATTTCATTCATCATATCAAGGACGAACTGGATATTGTCATAGAGGACCTTACCCTTAACCTCATACATGATAGTACATTTGTCAAAATCCTTATTATCTGTGTATATGGCAGCATCAGTTGAGATTCCACCACAGTTAATATTGATTTCATTAGTCAGCTCTGTATATGTGTATTTTTCTGTATCCATAAGTCCGAGAACTGAGCTTAAAAGTCCTATATATGGAAGCAGCTCATCAGGAACATTCTTACAGTCGTAGCACATCATTATATATGCAATTCCATTAGTGAACATATTGTGGTGGATTACATCAACACCACCAGTCTTCTTAGGGTCAATATATAACTTGGCCGGCTCTCTTGTGATATCCTTTAACTCAAGCTGTGGAATCTTCTCAAGGTCCTTCTGGCTTGAAGGTGTATCCTGATATTCCTTTAATGCCTTTGTCTGCTTAACAAGCTCTTCCAGCTCTTCCTTAGAAAGTGTTGCCTTATACTTTGCAAGCTGCTCTGCTTCCTTTGCTTCCTTCTTCTCTGCAAGTCCATGCTTTGGAACAAGACTTAACACTACCTCATGATTATTATTAATAATATTATCTTCAATGAATTTCTCAAAGAAGCCGTTCTCTGAATTCTTCTTGATTATTTCAAATGTCTCTCCTGCCTCAACATGAATGAATGGCTTGTTCTCATCATAAAGCCAGCTGTCCATCATTGTAAGATAATACATAAGTCCCTTCGGATATGGCCCAAAATCAGCTTCTCTGTATTTGAATTCGTAATAGTTGATTCCTGCCTTAACCATTCTCTTGCTAAGACCGTTCTTAACAATATCTGAAAGTGTGTCTTCAACAACCTTTATGAATCTGTCTCTGTCACTCTCATTCGCATTCTTAGTAATAATTGAATACACCGGCTGGTACACAGAAGTCTCTAACACACTGTACACATCTGTTCCAATTCCGGCGTCAATAAGTGCCTGCTTAAGTGGAGCACCCGGTGCCATGATAAGTGCATAATCAAGAATCTGTAATGCAAGGTAGCTTACAGGGTCTGTTGATGTTCCGATAACAACATTGTAAGAAAGATAAGTGTTATCCTCCTCTGGCTCATCATCCGTAATTGCATACTCTCTTGTCTCATACTTAGGTGCATCAAATGCTTTCTGGAAAGTTACCTCAGCGTCTATATTAACATCGTTCTTATCGAAAGCTGAGAGGTATTCCTTATCAAGATATTCAAGTCTCTCATTAACATCAATATCACCATACAGATAGATATAACTGTTCACAGGATGATAATATTCCTTGTGATACTTAATGAAATCTTCATACTTAAGCTGTGGTATAGCCTCAGGGTCACCACCGGATTCATTCTTGTACTCAGAATCAGGGAATAGTGATACAAATGTATATCTTGAAAGCACATCATCTGCTGAAGAATACACACCCTTCATCTCATTAAATACAACTCCGTTATAAGCAAGCTCTCCATCTATATCTTCAAGCTCATAATGCCAGCCCTCCTGCTTGAATATCTCATCATGCTCATACATTGCAGGATAGAATACTGCATCCATATAGACATCCATAATATTTTTGAAATCTGCCATATTGCAGCTTGCAACAGGATATACCGTCTTGTCCGGATAAGTCATTGCATTAAGAAATGTGTTAAGAGAACCCTTGCATAATTCTACAAATGGGTCTTTAACCGGATATTTTCTTGAACCACACAAGGTAGAATGTTCAATTATATGCTGCATTCCTGTGTCATTATCCGGTGGTGTCTTAAAACCTATAGAAAACACTTTGTTATCATCATCATTAGAAATAATTGCAACCCTTGCGCCTGATTTCTTATGCTTTAATAAAAGTCCTACAGAATTAAGGTCATTAAGCTTTTCAATATTCACAAGCTCATATGCACCGTAATCTTTATTAAGTTCGTTATATCTTGTCTCTAAATTCATACTACTACTTTAATCTCCAATCTTTACAATAAGGCATTACCATATATGAATACATATATTACATATAAATATAATACCCCACAATGTAGGATTTTACCACATTGTGGGGTGAGTGTAAACTTACATTACTTATGTAAGCTATAGTATTTATTTGCCGAAAAGACCTTTCTTCTTACCGTGTCTTTCATTACCTGTAAGTGCCTTTTCATATGCCATAAGTGCGTCCTTCTGCTCCTGATTAAGCTTTGTAGGAATATCAACTATTAAAGTGATATAATGGTCGCCTCTCTGAGCTGCATTTCTTACGCTTGGCATACCCTTGCCTTTAAGTCTTACTCTTGTGCCTGATGCTGTTCCCGGCTTAACTTCATATAATACTTCTCCATCAACAGTCTTAACCTTGACTTCACCGCCAAGTACCGCTGTTGGATAGCTTATTACAACATTAGAGAATATATTGTATCCGTCTCTTTCAAATTCTGTGCTTGCTGAGATAATAACAGCAACTAAGAGATCACCTCTTGGTCCGCCATTAACTCCCGGCTCACCTTTGCCCTGAATACGTACGCACTGACCATTGTCAATACCGGCTGGGATATTGACTTCGATAGTCTTCTTGCTGCTTATATAACCTGTTCCGTAACAATCCGGACACTTCTCTTTAATTATCTTACCAGTTCCATGACAGTCAGGACATGGCTGCTGGCTTCTTACCATTCCAAGGAATGACTGCTGTGTGAAAGTTACCTGTCCACGACCACCACATTTGCTACATACTTCCGGTGATGTACCAGGCTTAGCTCCTGTACCGTGACAGCTTGCACACTCATCCTTTAATGTAACATCTATCTTCTTGGTTGTTCCCTTTACTGACTCGTCAAATGTAATTCTTACATTGACTCTTACATCAGCACCTCTTCTTGGTCCATTGCTGTTTCGTCTGCTTCCACCACCGCCGAACATACCACCAAAGATATCTCCAAAGATATCTCCCATGTCACCGAAATCGAAATCGAAGCCACCTGCTCCAGCTCCACCTGCTCCGCCTTCAAATGCGGCATGGCCAAACTGGTCATACTGTCTTCTCTTTTCAGCATCGCTTAACACCGCATAAGCCTCAGAAGCCTCCTTGAATTTAATTTCAGCTTCTTTATCCCCCGGATTCATATCAGGATGATATTTCTTTGCAAGTTGTCTGTATGCTTTCTTAATAGCAGCGTCATCGGCATCCTTAGGCACACCAAGGACTTCATAATAATCTCTCTTATCTGCCATGATTGCTTCCTCTTTCTTATTTAATCAACAGAAACTGCACGGAGTTCTCACCCCATGCAGTCCTTATTTCAGTCAGTCATTACTGACAATTAAACCTCTTTGTAATCTCCGTCAACTACATCATCGCCGTATGGAGCTGAACCATTAGAAGCACCTGCTCCCATATCAGGACCTGCACCTGCTCCCATGTCTGGGCCTGCACCACCAGCAGCCTGCTGTGACTCATATAACTTAGCAAAAAGCTTCTGAGCGCTTTCCATAAGTTTTTCCTTGGCAGCCTTGATTTCATCAACCTGTGCATCTGTCATGTTTTCTGGATCAGAACCATCAACAAGTGCCTTTAATGCATTAAGGTCAGCCTCAACTGCAGCCTTGTCAGAAGCATCAAGCTTGTCACCTGCTTCATCCATAGCCTTCTGTGTCTGGAATACCATTGAGTCTGCTTCGTTACGTGCATCAATAGCATCCTTACGCTTCTTATCCTGAGCCTCGAACTCAGCAGCTTCCTTAACTGCCTTATCGATATCTTCATCAGACATGTTAGAACCAGCAGTAATTGTGATGTGCTGTTCCTTACCTGTTCCAAGATCCTTAGCAGATACATTTACAATACCGTTGGCATCGATATCAAATGTAACTTCAATCTGTGGAACACCTCTTCTTGCTGGAGGGATACCATCAAGTCTGAACTGTCCAAGTGACTTGTTATCTCTTGCAAACTGTCTTTCACCCTGTACAACGTTGATATCAACGGCTGTCTGGTTATCAGCAGCTGTAGAGAAAATCTGGCTCTTCTTTGTAGGAATAGTTGTATTTCTCTCAATAAGTCTTGTAGCAATACCACCCATTGTCTCGATTGAAAGTGAAAGTGGTGTTACATCAAGAAGAAGGATATCACCAGCACCTGCATCACCAGCTAACTTACCACCCTGGATAGAAGCACCGATAGCTACACACTCATCTGGGTTAAGAGTCTTGCTTGGCTCATGTCCTGTTAATGACTTAACCTTATCCTGTACAGCAGGGATTCTTGTAGAACCACCAACTAATAATACCTTTGAAAGCTCTGAAGCTGTAAGACCTGCATCTGAAAGTGCATTCTTAACTGGCTCTGCAGTCTTTTCTACAAGGTCATGTGTTAATTCATCGAATTTAGCTCTTGTAAGAGTCATCTCGAAATGCTTTGGTCCTTCAGCTGTAGCTGTGATGTAAGGAAGATTGATTTCTGTCTGAGTTGTGCTTGAAAGTTCCTTCTTAGCCTTCTCAGCTGCTTCCTTAAGTCTCTGAAGAGCCATTGTATCCTTAGAAAGGTCAACACCTTCCTTAGCCTTGAAATCATTTAACATATACTGTGTAACAGCATTATCGAAATCATCACCACCAAGCTTGTTGTTACCAGCTGTAGCAAGAACTTCAATTACACCATCACCGATTTCGATAATAGATACATCGAATGTACCACCACCTAAATCGTAAACCATAATCTTCTGCTCATGCTCATTATCAAGACCATAAGCTAAAGCTGCTGCTGTAGGCTCGTTGATGATACGCTTTACATCAAGACCTGCAATCTTACCAGCATCCTTAGTAGCCTGACGCTGTGCATCGTTGAAGTAAGCAGGAACTGTAATAACTGCCTCTGTAACCTTCTCACCAAGGTAGTTCTCTGCATCTGACTTTAATTTCTGTAAAATCATAGCTGAGATTTCCTGTGGAGTATATTTCTTTCCATCAATCTCAACCTTGTAATCTGTACCCATATGTCTCTTGATAGAAGAGATTGTCTTATCAGCATTAGTAACTGCCTGACGCTTTGCAGGATCACCTACAAGTCTCTCTCCTGTCTTTGAAAATGCAACTACTGAAGGAGTAGTTCTTAAACCTTCTGCGTTAGCGATAACAACTGGCTTACCACCTTCCATTACAGCTACGCAAGAATTAGTTGTACCTAAATCAATACCAATAATCTTTCCCATGATAAAATGTCCTTTCTATAATTAAATTGATTAATACCTTGTGTTACATATGCTTTCTGGCTTACCGCTAGTTAGCAACCTTGACCATGCTGTGTCTTATAACCTGGTCTCTGTATGTGTAGCCCTTCTCAAACTCTTCAACTACGATATTCTCTCCAACTGAATCATCCTCAACATGCATTACTGCATTATGGAAATCCGGATTAAACTCGCCGCCTAAAGCTTCAATAGGCTTAACATCTGCATCCTCAAGCATCTTTAAAAGCTGCTTGTGAACCATATCCATTCCCTTAGCGAATGGTGTTTCAAGTTCCTCATCTGTCACACTCTTAAATCCTCTGTCGAAGTTATCAACAATAGGTAAAAGCTTCTTAATGATATCTGAGGCTCCCATCTCGAACATAGCAGATTTCTCTTTCTCTGTTCTCTTTCTGAAATTATCAAACTCAGCCATCTGCCTCTTTACTCTGTCCTGAAGTTCTTCTATAACTGCATCCTTAGGATCTTTCTTCTTAGAGCTCTCAGTGCTCTCATCCTGTGCCTCGGCCTTGTCTGATTCATCAGCTTCACATGCATTCTGACTTTCATCAGCCTTACATTCTGATTCGCAGTTGCAGGTTTCTTCTTTCTTAGCATCAGTCTCCTGATTCTTTACTTCTTCCTGAACTGTCTCTTCTGATTTCTTTTTCTTTACATCCTTTGACACTTCCATACCAACCTTTCCTAAGTTTTCTTAAATACATCATCCAAATGCGTCTGCATTTCTTTTAAGGTATCAACAACCTTTTCATAATCCATACGCTTCGGTCCAATAATACCAATTGTTCCCTTCATTCCGTCCTGCAATTCATATGTGGCAGTTACCACACTGCAGTCCTTCATGGACTCAACCGGTGTTTCATTTCCTATATATACCTGAATGCCGTGGTTATCATCTTCCGCCTCATCTGTATCTTCCTTGTCATTAACAAGTCCAGACAAGCCTTGCTTTTCCTCCAGGGCATATATAAGCTCACTTGCTTTCCCGGAATCACTAAGCTCCGGATACTTGAATATGTTAGTTGCTCCGCTTGTATATATCTTCAGGTCGTCAGCCTTACTTATAGTCTCAACTATCGCATCTAACACTTCCTTAACAATACCTATATGCTCACCCGCCTGACTCTCCATCTTGGATATAAGTCCCATATGCATCTCCTGCAATGTAAGACCTGTGAGTGTGGTATTAAGAAGAAGATTAAGCTTAAGAAGATTCTCTGGTGAAATATCCTCGCTGATAGTTATAACCTTATTCCTTATAAGATTACCTTCCATAACAATAACGGCAAGAAGCTTATTCGGTTCAAGCTGAGAAAGCTGAACAAATCTTAACTTATTACCAGTTACCTTAGGAGTTGTTATCATCGTGGCATAATTAGTATTATTTGCCAGAACCTTTGCTACATTCTGAAGAAGTTCTTCTACTCTGTCAACCTTCTCAGATAAGGCATCTTTCATAGAATCAAGTTCTTTCTCTCTGTTACCTACCTGCTGTTCTCTTAAGGATATCTCTTCCTCCTTCTGGGCCATTAAATCATCAACATATAATCTGTAGCCCTTATCAGTTGGAATTCTTCCAGCAGAGGTGTGTGGCTGTACAATGTAGCCAAGCTCTTCTAAGTCTGCCATCTCATTCCTTATAGTTGCTGAACTTAGCTGTAAGTCAGTCAGCTTGGAAATCGTTCTTGAGCCAACCGGTTCTCCTGTATCAAGATAATTCTGAATAACAGCTTTAAGTATCTTAACCTTACGGTCATCCAGTCGTCCATCCGTCTCCATGGCATCCTCTCCTTTCATCTTGTTAGCACTCATTAGATTGGAGTGCTAATATCGATACATTTAAGATATCACTACCCATTCATGATGTCAACAACAATATTTCTTTTTTCTATAAATAATTTATAAACTTCTTAAACAAAACGGTATTAATTAAAAAAAGCTACAGCTCTAACGGTGCAAAACCATTAAAGCTGCAGCTTCATTAATTTTCATTATATTTACTAGATTCCAAGAATCTTCTTAACTTCATCACACATCTTATCAGAATCACATACAGTATCATGAATAACCGGTGCTGTCCTGATTTCTTCGATTGCGTTAGGAACTTTGACATTGCTTATCTTGCTAAGCTCATCTACAAGCTCGAAGTCTCCCATTGAATCATACTTAGAATCAATAGCATTCATAACGCTTCTTGTAAACTTATATGGGCTTGCTGTTGAAGCAATAACTGTCTTAGTTGTATCGCCAGTTTCCTTTCTGTACTTATCATATACAGTTGCAGCAACTGATGTATGTGTATCGATTACATATCCACAATCTTCATATATCTTCTTGATTGTAGCTGCGTCCTCTGCCTCTGTAGCATAATTGCCATAGAAGTCAGCTAACTGTGCTTTCATATCATCTGTAATCTTGTACTTTCCTTCTGACTTTAATGATGCCATAAGCTCTGCATTCTTAGCTGCATTATTACCGGCAATTCTGTATATAAGTCTCTCAAGGTTGCTTGAGATAAGAATATCCATAGATGGTGAAGTTGTAAGAACGAATTCTCTGTTTCTGTCGTACTCACCTGTTGTAAAGAAATCATATAATACCTTATTCTCATTAGATGCGCAAATAAACTTATTAATAGGGAGTCCCATGTTCTTAGCGTAAAATGCAGCTAAGATATTACCGAAGTTACCTGTAGGAACAACTACATTAATCTTCTCTCCGTCTTTAATCTCACCATTAGCTAATAACTTGGCATATGCATATACATAGTAGACAATCTGTGGAACAAGTCTTCCGATATTGATTGAATTAGCTGATGAGAACTGGAATCCGGCATCATTCATAACCTTCTCTAATTCCTTATCAGAGAAAATATTCTTAACGCCTGTCTGTGCGTCATCAAAGTTACCCTTGATTCCGATTACATATGTATTGTCACCCTTCTGTGTAACCATCTGTTTCTCCTGAATTGGGCTTACACCATTCTTAGGATAAAATACGATAATCTTAGTTCCAGGAACATTAGCAAATCCAGCTAAAGCAGCCTTTCCTGTATCTCCTGATGTAGCTGTAAGAATAACAATTTCATTCTTAACATTGTTCTTCTTTGCAGAAGTTGTAAGAAGATGTGGAAGTATAGAAAGTGCCATATCCTTGAAAGCTATTGTAGCTCCATGGAAAAGTTCAAGGAAATATTCATTCTCAACTTTAACAAGTGGAGTCATCTCCTCTGTATCAAACTTAGAATCATAAGCTCTGTCTATACAGCTCTTAAGTTCTTCCTCTGTAAAATCATCAAGCATAAGCTTCATAACTTCATAAGCAACTTCCTTATAATTCATCTTAGATAACTCTTCTAAGCTTTTATCTAATGATGGAATACTCTCTGGTACAAAAAGTCCTCCGTCTGCTGCCAGACCCTTTAATATAGCCTGCGATGCAGTAACCTTAACACTGTCGTCTCTAGTACTTCTGTAGAACATGCTCATCTTTAATACACCTCATAATTAATATAGTGTGCCTGCGTTAATGTCGCAAGCTTCTGATATTATACAACAGACTTCTGTGCAAAAACAATACCCTTATATATCAGTTTCATCATTTGTTTGATATTTTGCCACATTTTCTACACATTTCACTTATATGTTTTCACGCATTCTTTTAATATATGTTATAATCCATATAACAATATTTAAAGGAGACTCACCATGACAGGAGTTTACGAGGCAAGAAAGAAAAACGGTGAAATATATTACCGTGCGTCATTTACATATAAGAATAAACACATCAGCCTCGGAAGCTCCTCTGACGAGGCTTCCTGCTATGCCATGTACAATGAAGCATGTGAGATAACAGGCAGTCCACTCGACCACTGGATTGATACTGAACACAGAACAACTTCATATAACGAAACAATGACGCTTTCTCTTGGTAAATATATTTCACTTATTAATTTCAGGGATAACAACATTTATATAAAGACACCTATATATATGTGTCATAAATATTTCCTGTATTTTCTCAAAGATAATGAGGTTCTACAGTTTTCTACTGATGACCTTTTTTACTATTCCAACCACACAATTATGAGCCGCGGCGGGTATTATTTTGTAAATGATTATGGAATGCAGACAAGCATTCTATCAAGATTCGGAGTAAGAAGCCACTCTGTAAAAGGCAGGGATTATATATTTAAAAATGGAGATATCCACGATTACAGATATGAAAACATTCTTGTTGTCAATAAATACAATGGTGTTTCCCAGTTTACTCAGAATGGGCGAATCATGTACAGAACCAGAATTCATATTAACGGCGACTATATACTTGGTGAATTCTTATCTGAAGCAGAAGCTGCAATTGCGTATAACAAGGCAGTTGACATGCTTTCAGGTATTGTAAATATTACTTATACCCCTAATTACATAGAAGGCATATCCTCTGTAGAATATGCCTCCCTTTATCACAATATTATATTATCTAAGAATTTCAGAAATTATGTGAAGTCTATCTCTTAAGCTTCCACTATCTTTCCAGCAATAGCACTTGCTGCTGCTGTAGCTGGAGACGCAAGGAATATCTTAACCTTGCTTGTTCCCATTCTTCCAAGGAAGTTTCTGTTGTTAGTTGCAACAACTACCTCTCCGTCAGTAAGAATTCCGCCTGTTCGTCCACAGCATAATCCGCATCCCGGATGTGTAACAATTGCACCGGCTTCAACAAGTGTCTCAAGTGTTCCATCTGCAAGTGCTTCTTTATATATCTTGCGGCTTGCAGGAGTAACTATCAACTTGACAAATGGTGCAACCTTCTTACCCTTAAGAATAGCTGCTGCACACTGAAGATCCTCTAATCTTCCGTTAGTACATGAGCCGATAAATACCTGGTCTACTGCTGTTCCGGCAAGCTCTGTAACAGGTTTGATGTTATCTACCTGTGAAGGACATGCAAGAACCGGAACTAAATCCTCTGCATTATATGTAATCTCTCTTGCATATACTGCATCCGCATCTCCCTTTAAATTCTTTAATTCATCTGTAAGTTTTACATTGCAATACTCTGCTGTCTTTTCATCTGGTGTAAAAAGAGCACATTTGGCACCGGCTTCAATAGCCATGTTAGACATAGTCATACGGCTTGCAACGCTCATCTCATCGATTGTTGAACCTGTGAATTCAAGTGCCTGATAAGTTGCACCATCTGCTCCAAGGTCACCGATAAGTCTTAATATAATATCCTTAGAACGAACATTAGCTGGAAGCTTTCCATTGACTGTAACCTTGATAGTCTGTGGAACTTTAACCCACATTTTGCCTGTTCCCAATACACTTGCCATCTCTGTATATCCGATACCTGATGAAAATGCACCAACACAGCCATATGTTGTTGTGTGGCTGTCTGTACCAAATGCGATATCTCCCGGCTTTACATAACCAGCCTCTGTCATTAACTGATGGCAGATTCCGTCTGAACGGTGGATATTCTTCATTCCGTATTTCTCAACAAATTCATTACCAATGCGGAAGTGTCTTGTATCATCAACCTGACTTGCTGGCACAAGATGGTCATATATAAGAACTGCTTTGTCAGGGTCCCATATCTTAGTGAATCCCATTTCTTCGAATTTCTCTTTAACAAATGGAATGAAAATGTCGTGAATCATTACTCTGTCTACATTAACAGTCACGATATCTCCAGGCTTTACTTCCCTGCCGATATTCTTTCCAATAATCTTCTCAATAATTGTATGTCCCATTATTCTTACCTCTCCCTGTCTTAGTCAAGACCGTTAAGCTTTCTCATTGCCTTAACAAGTCCGCCTGCATTAAGTATATCCACAAGATTATCAGGAAGTGAAGCAATAGGATATGCCTTTCCATCGTGTGTAATCTGTGCATTTACTTCAACATCAATAATATCACCTTCTTTAACTGCGTCGTGAAGGTCTGCATTCTCTATAAGAAGAAGTCCATTATTAATAGAATTTCTAAAGAATATTCTTGCATATGATTTGGCAATAACACATTTAATACCTAACGCCTTAATAACCTCAGGTGCCTGCTCTCTTGATGAACCACAACCAAAGTTCTTTCCTGCAACAATGATGTCGCCAGGCTTAATCTGACCTGCAAGTTCTGGTCTTAATGGTGAAAATGCATATGGCTTCATATCTTCTACTGTCTTTAATGCAAGGTACTCTGTAGGGATAATGATATCTGTATCAATGTCATCACCAAGCACCCATACTTTACCGCTAAATTTCTCGTTCATAATTACTCCTTTGAAGTTAAATCCTTATCTTATACCATGTCTGCTGTTGCTATCTCGCCCTTGATTGCTGATGCTGTAACAGTAGCCGCTGAAGCAAGATATACGAAAGAATCTTTATGTCCTGCACGTCCCTTGAAGTTTCGTGTACCTGTGCTGATAAGAGTCTCGCCCTCACCGATAACTCCCTGACAGCTCCCCCAGCATACAGAACAGTTAGGGTTCATAACGATTGCACCTGCATCAATAAATATATCAAGGAGTCCCTCTTTCATAGCCTGAAGATATACCGAACGGCTTGCAGGAACTACAAGGAATCTTACCTTAGGAGCAACCTTCTTGCCCTTGATAATTGCTGCACCAACTCTTAAATCCTCGATTCGTCCATTGTTGCATGAGCCAAGAAATGCTTCATCAATCTTAACGCCAAGTGATTCCTTAGCCGGAACTACATTGTCAACAAAATGTGGCTTTGCAACGATTGGCTGTATTGTTGAAAGGTCAATATCATAAACCTGTTCAAATACTGCATCATCATCTGATGTAAAGCATGCCTTCGGCTCTCTGCCATGCTCCTTAAGATAATCCATTGCAACATCATCAACCTCCATGAGTGCAGTCTTAGCACCCGCCTCAACACAGAGATTACAGATTGATATTCTGTCTGCCATTGAAAGGCTGTGTAAGCCTTCTCCTGCAAATTCCATTGCTTTATAGTTAGCACCGTTAGCACCAATCTTTCCAATAATAGAGAGTATTAAATCTCTTGCATATACTCCGTCATTAAGCTTACCCTTAAGGTTGAATCTTAATGTACCAGGTACCATTACCCATGATGTTCCTGTAACCATTGCATACAGATAATCTGTACATCCGACACCTGTACCAAATGCTCCTAACGCACCATATGCACAAGTATGGCTGTCTGCTCCAAATATAAGCTCACCAGGTACTACATGATTCTCCATCATAACCTGATGACATACGCCCTCACCCTCGTAGAACTTAATATCATTAGCCTTTGCAAAATCTCTCATCTTCTTCTGTGAGGCTGCTGTCTTAGGGCTGTCTGATGGAATATTGTGGTCTACAATCCATACAAGCTTATCCTTGTCAGCAATATGAGGATTCTTTAACTTCTCATACATACCGATAGTAAGATGTGTTGTTCCATCATTACTCATGAGTCTGTCAAGAGTGACCGTCGCAATATCACCGGCCTTAACCTGTGAAAGACCTGCTGCCCTTGCGATAATCTTCTCAGCGATAGTCATGCCATGCTTTACCTCGTCTGCTGGTGCTGCTGCACTTTCAGTATCTTCTGCCTCACCGTTAAGTGATGCTATAAGTCCGCCCTGATTAAGAATAGCCTGCATCTTGGCTGGAAGCTTAGTACATGTATAAGTCTTTCCATTAACAGTGATAATTCCATTTTCTAATGAAAGCTCACATTCGTCCCCTGCATTAACTTCGTCATGGAGTTCCTTACATACAATAACAGGAAGTCCTATATTAATTGCATTACGATAGAATATTCTTGCAAATGATTTGGCAATTACTGCCTTGACGCCCAATGCCTTAAGTACGCTTGGTGCCTGCTCTCTTGATGAACCGCATCCAAAGTTGTCATCTGCAACAACGAAATCTCCCGGCTTTACAGCAGAAGCAAAATCAGAGTCTAATGATTCAAATGTATGACTCTTCATCTCATCAATTGTCGGGAACAAAAGATACTGTGACGCAATAATCTGATCTGTATCAACATCTTTATCAAACTTAAATATCCTACCCATTGTTTTCTCCTTATCTTATCCCTGATATAACAGGTATTATTAACAGTCATTTTAACATTTTACCCTATTAAAGTGCGTTTTTCAATCTTTAATATTAACAGAAGCGGTAATTAAGCGAAAGGTCATTATCCTTAACATTGACCTGTGTATATGCGCCGCTTACTATCGGCATTGAAGGTGAAAGATGTCCAAAATCACAGTCCATTATAACAGGTACATTGTACTTTGCTGCAATGCCTGTAACCGCACTGTACTGGTCAAGTCCCATCATCTCCTGTCCGTAGCACAGAGGTCGTCCAATAAGGAAGCCCTTAACATTCTTAAACCAGCCTGCGTTATCCATCTGCCACATAGCCCTTCTGATTGCAAATACATTTAAATCACAGCTCTCTAAGAACCATATAATTCCGTCATCTGCGTATTTTTCATTGAATTCCTTAACCTTATCAAAGCTTGTGCCTGTCAGATTAACAAGACAGTCCATACATCCACCGACAAGCCTTCCCTCAAATGCAATCTCCGTATCACATTCGTTCTCGCCGACATATTTTCTTAAAATCTTCTTCTCAGTAAGATTATATTGTGGTGCAGGATTCTCCTCATTCTTTAGAGATTCTCTCTCCCATGTGTCATATCCGTGAACCTGTTTTTCCACAACCCCGTTATTATTCTCACAGCCTTTTCCACGAAGTACATCGAAAGTATCAACAAGTGCCTGATGCCAGTCCTTCATTGCAAATGCACCTGCACACGGTCCGTATACACTCGCTGTATCAGCTATCGTATTCTGCAAAAATGTGAAGTTGGTATTATCAGAATATCCAAGATACCACTTAGGCTTTGCCGCCTTAATTCTGTCAAAATCAACATATGGCAGAATCTCGCACATCAGCTCACCTCCGCCGCATGATATAAGCACATCATTGACATTGCTCTCATACATCTGCGTAAGCTCCTTGCCGCAAGCCTGCGGTGTATTGCTTATTCCGATTCCCTTGGCCTCATAACAGTTAGGTCCAAGTTCTATTGTATAACCTTCTTTTTCGAATCTCTTAATTGTCATTCCGAATGCTGTTTTATAAGGCTCCGTCGCACAACCAAAAGATGGTGCAACGAAGCCTATAGTTCCGCCTTCGGATAAGAATTCAGGATATCTCATAGCTGCCTCCTTATCTGTCATCACTCAGCTTTAGCCAAATGATTATTCTACATTATTCTTTACTACATATATTTCTTTACTACATTGATAGCATTATTGTTAATAACTACACTGTAATGCTCTTTAATGAAAGCGGCTCTTTCCTGCTTTGAAGAATCGAATTCACCATATTCCATCAGCAGGTTAAGAAGACTTCTGTATTTTTCTTCTGAACATCTTCCCTTCTGCAGTACAAGATAATATGTATTCTCTGTCACATCCTTATACAGAGCATTGGTTATTCCCCATGTCTTTGCACTTACAGCACACATTTCTTCAAAGTCATTAAAACTCTGTAGTCTGAAAACGCCTGCTCCTGCCTTTAAAACATTGCTTCCTGTCTTTTTTGCATCAGAACGCTTAAATCCATCTGCTTCATCATCAGACACTGTAAACTTATCAAGGCTGTCTCCAAATGTTTCAAATGCTGCATCACTATATATTCCATCACCATTCTTTATAACATTGCTCTTCTCTGGCTTAGAAAATGCTTTTGATATGCTCTCTCCAGCTTTCTTTAACATGCTGCCTAAATCATCCTTGCCTGATGAGACTGTAAGAAGTATTGAATGGTCTGGCTGTGGTGCCAGCTGCAGCGACATAACCTCTCCGCTTAATGTAACTCCTATATTCCTTTCAGCCTCTTCCATAATAACTTCTAACAGGCTGTGTATCTTATCTGTATCATTCTTAAAGAAATCATCCAGTGAAATGTTATTATCCTCAAGATCTTCCTCGTTGAGTCTGCACTGGAACTTTCTATCATCGATTTTTTTGAATTCCATATATCCTCTTTTCAAAACAATTATATATCAATATACTATTATTACATACTTTTGCTAATTCTGTCTACTACTTTTCTTATTACCAGATTTTTATTTTTTAACTCATCCTTTTCCTGAACTTTTATATTACCTCTGTATCCATTAACATCCACATATGTCTCTATTTTATCTCCCGATATCTTAACATATGCGTTACATGATTTGACATACTCATTCATAAGAAGTCTTCTTATAATATCTTCCTCTATATCAAAACTCACTGCTGTAGTCTGATGTGAAACATCAAGTGTATGTTTTATTACATTTCTTTTTCCATTAGTCAGTATACAGTATATTCCCTGACCATGCGGAGGGACACAGTCTGAAAAGTCCATAAGAGTATACTTATATTTTAATCTGTTGTACAATCTGGCAATTCTGACATCATCATAAAATGCAAATACAGCATCGCACTCTTCATTATCCAGCCTGTTCATGCAGTCTTTTATATTATTTTCAACTGAATATTCCACATTATCATATATGCCGGATATAACCGCCGCATTTTCATCAGAATCCGTTGCAACCACGGCATTTTCAACAATATCCTTAGTTCCTTTTCTCCGTATCATGACATACCTTGGATCTCTCCGCTTTAAAACTCCTGATATAACTATTCCATCTTCTAACTGCTGGCCTGATTTCTCCATTTCAACAAGCATTTTCATATCAGCAAGCACCATGTCTATATTACCGTCAATAAGTGCTTCCAATGCAGGATAAACATCACTTCCTCCAATTTCTACGGTATCCATATTACCTTTCCAGTTCTTCTGCATTATACCAGCTGCTTTTTTCAGCTTAATGCGTTCTATTCCACGACCGTACATTCCCAGTCTTTCCGATTTTGCAATATCACTTTTCATCTATTTTAAAATATCCTTATATTTTATTTAGGTTTTTATTATAACATATTGCTTTCAATCCTTGAAAGTATGTGTTCATTATGTTTATAATAATGAGTAAAAATTTTAATAAGGAATGGTATGATTATATGATTCGAGTTAAACTGAAACAATATTTAGGCAGCATGGTGACAATTGCCGCTGCCCTGTTCTTATTTATTGTATTATTTTCTACTCCTGTAAAAGCTGATGACAATCAGGCAGAAGAAGTAAATACTACAATAACACTTTCAAATGGCGGAAGCGTAAGCAGAATGACCGACGGTTCTTACAACACAAAAACTTCATTTTCTTCTGGCGATTCCATAACTTTAACCGGAAAGGATAAAATATATTCTCTCTATATTAAATGGGATCTTGTTCCGGATGAATGGACTCTAAGCTATAATGGTACATCCAAAACATATGGAACTAACGGATTTCTGCATGAATATGTTGAAATCCCGGAAGGCGCTGAAACACTTACGATTACATTTTCTTCAAATGAAGCAATATGTGACCTGCATGCATATTCAGCCGGCACAACACCTTCAGATGTACAGGCATGGAAAACGCCTTGCGATAAAGCAGATATACTTGTGTTTGCAACTCATGCTGATGATGAAATCCTTTTCCTTGGAGGAGTACTTGCAACATATGGAGGAGAACAGGATTTAGCTGTACAGGTTGCATATATGTGTGAATTCACATCATCTGCCAAGATAAGAGAGCACGAGAAATTAGATGGTTTATGGGAATCCGGCATTAAACATTATCCTATATGTGGTGATTTCCCGGATTTATACAGCACATCCTTAGAAGCTGCCAAAAAGCAGTACATATATGATGATGTATTATCATATACAACTTCATCAATAAGACGTTTTAAACCACTTGTAGTTGTAACTCAGGATCTTAATGGTGAATACGGACACGGAGGACACATGCTTTTCTCGCATGCTGTAGCAGAATCTGTAGAATCAAGCAACGATGCATCATATTTCCCTGATTCAGCTTCCAAATATGGAACATGGGATGTTCCTAAAACTTATCTTCATCTGTATTCAGATAATAAAATTACAATGAATTTAAGACTTCCTCTCTCCCGTATGGGAAACAGAACTTCTATTGAAGTTCAGACTTCCGCATATAAAAAACATGTATCTCAGCAGTGGTGTTGGTTCTATGTTTCAGATGACTATGAATATAGCTGTGCTGACTTTGGTTTATACCGAACAACTGTTGGCAACGATACTGGTAACGACATGTTAGAAAATATAACAACATATGAAGAGCAGGAAAAAATTGCAAAAGAAAAAGCTGAAAAAGAATCAGTTGAAGCATCTATAGCAGATGAAGAATCAAGTATTGCAGAAGAAAAAAGCAATACTGCTAATTATAAGAAACAGTCTGGAAAGAAAATAATAATATTTGCTGCAGTTATACTAGTTATAATTATAGTATTATTCGCCGCTTACAGATATTATCAGCTTATCCAGTCAAGAAAAAGACGCAGACATCATAAAAGGAAGTAGATAATATATGAGATTATTAATCAATATAATTGCAATTTTACTCGTTGCAGTAATAATCGGATTCCAGTTTTCCAGAACCCGTAATTTATACAAGAAAAAATATAATGAGAATAAAGACGAATTCAAAAAAGATCAGGAATAAATGATTTTCTCTGACTCATCATTACATTCAAAAAGGGCTGCCATAACGGCAGCCCTTAAATATTATCAATTACTGATTATTAGTTGTTGATAAGCATATCGCTTTCATTGTTCCAGCTGTAAAGCTTTCTGATTTCTGCTCCAACCTTTTCTGAAGGATGCTCAGAAGCAAGCTTTCTCATAGCCTTGAAGTGAACCTGTCCACCAGCATCACTCATGTCAAGTAAGAATTCCTTAGCAAATGAACCATCCTGAATATCAGAAAGGATCTTCTTCATAGCCTTCTTAGTATCCTCTGTGATAA
>OIZO01000115.1_pt1 | contig 64832 bp, 44 predicted proteins | sample 1588551 | NCBI WGS metagenome assembly OIZO01 (sample SAMN03283271) | human gut metagenome | biome: human-associated habitat; material: feces | host: Homo sapiens | place: Peru | collected 2012
CTGGAATATGAGCCCCTTTCAGGGGCAGCTGCGCCGCAACCGCCATGCTATTTGGCCCAAAACCGCGCAGAGATTCTTCTGGATTTTGAACATCCTACCTGTCAGGTAAAAAATGCTCAACTTATTCTTTTACCATTATTTACCAAACAATTGGCGTTTCCCCGTGCTGCACCAGAAAATCGTTGGCGCGGGAGAAATGGTGGTTGCCGAAGAAACCGCGATAGGCCGAGAGGGGCGAGGGGTGGGCCGAGGAGAGGACGAGATGGCGCGAGCGGTTGATGAATGCCCCCTTCTTTTGCGCGTAGCTGCCCCAGAGCATAAACACCAGGTGCTCGCGTTCCTCTGCCAAGGCGCGGATGGCGGCGTCGGTGAAAGTCTCCCATCCGTGTCTGGCATGCGATGCCGCCTGATGGGCACGCACGGTGAGGGTGGCGTTGAGCAATAGCACGCCCTGTTCCGCCCATCGACGCAGACTGCCGCTGGAGGGCTGGGGACGCCCGAGGTCGCTCTCAATCTCCTTGAAAATGTTTTGCAGTGATGGCGGGAAGCGCACGCCGTCGGCCACCGAGAAGCACAAGCCTTCGGCCTGTCCTGGCTCGTGGTATGGGTCTTGCCCGATGATGACCACCTTCACCGCGTTGAACGGGCAGAGGTTGAAGGCGTTGAAAATTTGGTTGCCAGGCGGGTAGCAAGTACCTTGGCGGTATTCCTGCTTCACGAAATCCGTGAGCTGCTGGAAATAAGGGGCTTCAAATTCGCCGTTCAGACGGCTGCCCCAAGAAGATTCTATCTTGACATCCATGATTGTGGTTGTTGAGAGGGTGTTCTGAAAAGGAAGCGGCCACGGGCTTCCATGAGTGTGCGCCCTGCCGCTGGCGCCTTTGTGCAGAGGCGCGTATGCAAAGTTAGAAGATTTTGCGGTAAAAATGGGCGTTGGGCTATGGTTAATTTAGTAATGTTATAAAGTAAAGGACTTACTGGGCGGGGCGTGAGAAACTGACGGCGCGGTGTTTCCTAATCCATAAATTATGCTTATCTTTGGGAGCTAAAAAATGGGGCTGGGCTGCGCCTATTGATGGCTGGCGTGTGGCCGATGGCGGTGTGTGATTCGATACGCCTCCTGAAATCCCAATAAAAAAACCAACTTACCGAGATTTTAAAAAATGCACAAACTACTATTCTCCCTGCTGTGGGCCTTCTGTTCGTTTCTCTGCGTGAACGCCCAGACGGCAGAACCCCGCATGACCGTTGTGGCCGACGACGGGACGGAAACCGACGAGACGACCTACGATGGGTCGGCCCCCATGAAGGCCCGCTTCACGGCCAATGCCACAGAAATTGGCAACTACATGCCTTTCTATGAATGGCGCTTCACGCGGCAAGGCGAGTCGCAGCCTTTCCTGGTGCGCTACGATGAAAACACCGATTATGTCTTCGCGCAGAGCGGCGTTTTCACCGTGGAACTCCTCATCTCTTTCGTGAATGGCAACGACACGGTGGCTTACAATATGGACACGCCGTTCATCATCACCATCAGTGAGTCGAAACTCGAATTTCCCAATGCCTTTACGCCCAACGGCGACGGATATAACGACGTCTTCAAGGCCAAGGAGGGATATAAAAGCATCGTCGATTTCAAAGCCACGGTGTTTAACCGCTGGGGAAAGAAACTCTATGAATGGAGCGACCTCGACGGCGGCTGGGACGGGAAGAGCGGCGGCAAAGATGTGCCCGACGGCGGATATTATCTCGTGGTGAAGGCACGCGGCGCCGACGGGCGTAATTATGACATCAAGAAAGTGATCAACGTGTTGCGCGGATATACGGAAAGTAATTCGGCGGTGACACAATAAAAATATAGAAAGGAATCAGTGGAAAATCAAGGTTTGACCCCAGCGGCAATCCCGGCGACCGATTTAGCAAGGGAGCGCGTTGAAGAGGGGGAAATCAATATATATGGTGCACGGGTGCACAATCTGAAGAATGTTGACGTGACGTTGCCTCGCAACAGTTTGAGCGTCATCACGGGATTGAGCGGCTCCGGCAAGAGTTCGTTGGCTTTCGACACACTGTATGCCGAAGGCCAGCGCCGCTATATCGAGACCTTCTCGGCCTACGCACGCAACTTCATGGACAACATCGAGCGTCCTGACGTTGACAAAATCAGCGGTCTGAGCCCCGTCATCAGTATCGAACAGAAAACCACCAGCAAGAATCCGCGCTCAACGGTTGGCACTGTCACGGAAATCTACGACTTCCTGCGTTTGCTCTATGCGCGGGCCGGCGTGGCATATAGTTATGTCAGCGGGCAGAAGATGGTGAAGTATTCCGAGGAGCAGATCATCGACCTCATGTTTAAAGCCTATGAGGGCCACAAGATATATATATTGGCACCGCTGGTCAGAAACCGCAAGGGACACTATCGCGAACTCTTCGAGACGGTGCGCCGCAAGGGATTCCTCACGGTGCGCGTTGACGGGGAAATCCTCGACGTGATGCCAGGCATGAAGGTGAATCGCTATCAGAACCACAACATTGAAGTGGTGATTGACAAACTCGTTTTGGCGGAGAAAGACCTCGAGCGCATCAGAAAGAGCGTATCGCTGGCCATGATGCAGGGCGACGGCATGATGATGGTGGCCGACCAAACGGCTGCCGACTGCCGGAGCGTGGGCATGCAAAAGCTGAAACCCAACGACGAGGAGGTGCGCTTCTTCTCCAAAAAACTGATGGACCCGGAGAGCGGCACGTCGTACCGCGAGCCAGCGCCGCATAATTTCTCGTTCAACTCAGCGCAGGGCGCTTGTCCGAAATGCCGCGGACTCGGCACCGTGACGGTCATCGATAAAGAGAAGGTGCTCGATGGAGAACTCAGTGTGAAGAAGGGCGGCATCATTCCTTTGGGAAAATACAAGAACGCCCTGATTTTCTGGGAAATCGCCGCCATCTTGAACAACTATGAAGACTGCTCTCTCGACACGCCCGTCAAGGAATTGCCAGAGGAAGCCGTTGACGAGATATTCAACGGTGTGCCAGAACGTCTGCGTGTGCCGGCAGCCATCGCCCACACCACGGACGACCTCTATGTGGAGTTTAACGGCTTGGCCGACTATATCCTCCACATGGCCGATGCCGACATGTCGGCAGCCTCGCGGCGCTGGGCGGAACAATTCTCCTATGAAACCACCTGCCCGCATTGCCACGGCGCGCGTCTCAATAAAGAAGCCCTGTCGTTTCTCTTCGCTGGCAAGAATATTTACGAACTTGCCTCGATGGAGATGGGAGCGCTCTATGAATGGCTCGACGGGGTGGAGGAACGCGTTGACAGTCGTTCGCGAGCCATCGCCTCTGAAATCCTGAAGGAAATCCGCACCCGTCTCAAGTTCCTGCTTGACGTTGGGCTTGAATATTTGTCGCTCTCGCGCTCCACCATGACCCTCTCGGGCGGCGAGAGCCAGCGTATCCGTCTTGCCACGCAAATCGGTTCGCAGCTCGTCAATGTGCTTTACATCCTCGACGAGCCGAGCATCGGGCTTCATCAGCGCGACAACGTGCGTCTCATTAATTCGCTGAAGTCCTTGCGCGACATCGGCAACACGGTGGTGGTCGTGGAGCACGACAAAGACATGATGCTGGCCGCCGACTATGTGGTGGACATGGGGCCGAAAGCTGGGCGGCTGGGCGGCGAGGTGGTGTTTGAAGGCACTCCCAAGCAGATGCTCGAGAGCCATACGCTCACGGCGCAGTATCTCACCGGCGAAACGGCCATTGAGGTGCCAGCCGAGCGCAGAAAGGGCAATGGCCACCAGCTCACGCTCGTCGGCGCGAAGGGCAACAATTTGAAGAATGTCACGGTGAGCCTGCCGCTTGGCACTTTCGTGTGTGTCACTGGCGTTTCCGGTAGCGGAAAGTCAACGCTCATCAACGATACCCTCCTGCCCATCCTTTCTCAGAAGTTCTATCGCTCGCTGCGGGCGCCGCTTGAATATGAAAAACTGCGCGGACTGAGCCAGCTCGACAAGGTGGTCTCCGTTGACCAAAGTCCCATCGGACGCACGCCGCGCTCCAATCCAGCGACCTATACGGGCGTGTTTACCGACATCCGCGAACTCTTCGTGGAACTGCCAGAGAGCAAGATGCGCGGATATAAGCCAGGACGCTTCTCCTTCAACGTGAAGGGCGGACGCTGCGAGGCGTGTCGCGGCAGCGGCTACAAGACCATCGAGATGAATTTCCTTCCCGACGTGTTGGTGCCTTGCGAGGCTTGCCAGGGCAAACGCTACAACCACGAGACATTGGAGGTGCGCTTTAAGGGAAAAAGCATCGGCGATGTACTCGACATGACCATCAATCAGGCTGTGGAGTTTTTTGCCAATGTGCCGTCCATCCTCAATAAAATCAAAGTGTTGCAGGAAGTGGGACTGGGATATATCAAGCTCGGACAGTCGTCGACCACCCTTTCTGGCGGCGAGAGCCAGCGCGTGAAGCTTGCCACGGAACTTTCCAAGCGAGACACGGGGCGCACGCTCTACATTCTTGACGAACCTACCACGGGACTGCACTTTGAAGATATACGCGTGCTCATCAATGTCTTGAACCGCCTGGTGGAGAAAGGAAACACCGTGGTGGTTATCGAGCATAACCTCGACGTCATCAAGGTGGCCGACTATCTCATTGACATGGGACCGGAAGGCGGCAAGGGCGGCGGACAGGTCGTGGCGACAGGTACGCCCGAAGAGGTGGCGAAGAACGGGGTGGGGCACACGGCGCCTTTCCTGGCCGAAGAACTCCGCCTCTCGAAAGTGTTGCAGGAAAAGCATCGCAATGCGTAGCGAGGCGTCTGGAGTTTCCTTTCGGGTAATTCAGGTCGCTTGGTAAGGGTATAAAATGTTTTACACCATTACTAAAAGTCGTAACGCCCCCTGTAACTTGGTTCTTGCATGACAAAAAGCAACCGGATGGTGGTAAAAAGCCTTGGTTCAGAGAGGTTTTGTTTGCCAAATGAAAGAAAATTCGTAACTTTGCGTGCATTTGTATAAAAATTCAGTCTGAAGAATGGGCTGAGGCTATACCCATCCTGTAGAAAAATAATCACAATAAATAATCTACAAAACAATGTTTGAAGGACAACCTAAAGGGCTTTACGCCCTCGCCCTCGCCAACACCGGTGAGCGCTTTGGCTACTACACCATGTTAGCCATCTTCACGCTTTTCATGCAGGCCAAGTTTGGCTGGTCGGAAAGTACGGCAGGAACCGTTAACGCCGTGTTCCTCGCTGCAGTTTATTTCATGCCGCTTCTCGGTGGTATCGTAGCCGACAAAATCGGTTATGGCAAGTGTGTCACCATCGGTTTCATCACCATGTTCCTCGGCTACCTCGGCCTCGCTGTTCCGACGGCCAACGATATGAACGGCCAGATCGCCATGTTCGCTGGTTTGGCTTGCGTTTCAATCGGTACTGGTTTCTTCAAGGGCAACTTGCAGGTGCTCGTTGGTAACCTCTACGACGACCCGAAATATTCAGCCCGTCGTGACGACGCCTTCAGCCTCTTCTATATGGCCATCAACATTGGTTCGATGTTTGCGCCATCAATGGCTAAATGGATTACCAACTGGCATCTCTCAAAATACGATATGGTTTACGATGCAGCCAACCATTCGCCCGAATATCTTCAGGCGCTCTACGAAGGCTACGGCCTCTGCTTCGGCGTGGCTTGCGCTTCCGTAGTTCTCTCTGCCGTCATCTACTATTGCACCCGCAAATTGTATAAGCACGCTGACGTTACTGCCAAGCAGGCAAAGGAAACGTCTGCTCCTGTTGAAGAACTCACGCCGAAGCAGACCAAAGACCGCATCACGGCCCTCTTGCTCGTGTTTGCCGTGGTTATCTTCTTCTGGATGGCCTTCCACCAGAATGGTTCGGCTCTGACTTTCTTCGCCAAGAAATACACTGACCTGAAGGTCGTTGGCGGCATGCGCTTCTGGTTTAATATCTTCAGCTTGGCCCTCATCGCCGTTGCCGTTTACACCGGTTTCGCCACCTTCCAGGCCAAGACAGCCAAGGTTAAGGCCATCTGCGGTGTAATCACCGTTGCCTTGATTGGTGGTGCCTACGCCATCTTCTGCGGTATGGACAATCCGACCTTCGCCCAGCCGTCAGACTTCCAGCAGTTCAACCCGTTCTTCGTGGTTGCCCTCACGCCGTTCAGCATGCTCTTCTTCGGCTCGTTGGCCAAGAAAGGCAAGGAAGTCAGCGCCCCGACGCGTATCGGTTTGGGTATGTTCGTGGCCGCTCTCGGTTTCGGTGTCATCCTCCTTTCTTCATTCGGTTTGACTTCTCCGATGGACTTGGGCCAGGACGCCACGCAGAGCGTTCTTTCGCCAAACTGGTTGATCTCAACCTATTTCACCCTGACCATTGCCGAGTTATTGCTCTCTCCGATGGGTATCTCCTTCGTGTCGAAAGTGGCTCCTCTGAAGTATAAGGGTTTGATGATGGGCGGATGGTTCGTGGCTACGGCCATCGGTAACTACCTCAGCTCAATTCCGTCACAGCTTTGGGACAAGATTCCTTTGGTTTACAACTGGGCCATCCTCATCGGCCTCTGCTTGATCAGTGCCCTCGTGATGTTTGCCCTCTTGAAGAAGCTCAAGGCCATGACGGCGTAATTCCGTAGACCAATAAGTGATGGCGGAAAATTTGCCATTACTAAGTTCTTATATATAAGGAAAAGGTGTCCAAGAATTTGGACACCTTTTTCGTGCATTGTGGCAGGCGAGAGACAGATGTTTGCAGACACGCAGGCAATCGGAGCGACTCGCCGCTCAACAGTTATCATTGATTTTTCCATGAGAATAACAGACAGGAGCAAGGCGCTTTTGGCGCAGATTAGTCAGGGCAGGGAAATGACGCGGCGTGACAAACTTGAACTCGCCGCATGGTTGAGCGTTCCCGCTGTGGTGGCCCAGTTCTCTTCCATCGTCATGCAGTATATCGATGCCTCAATGGTTGGAAGTCTCGGCGCTGAGGCTTCAGCCTCCATCGGATTGGTGACGACAACGACATGGCTCTTCGGCGGCTTGTGTTCCGCTTGTTCAACGGGTTTCTCTGTGCAGGTGGCCCATAAAATCGGTGCCAACGACCTGTCGGCGGCCCGCAGCATCTTGCGCCAGGCCTTCACCACTGCTTTCCTTTTCAGCATCATGCTCGCCGTTATCGGCCTCTCCATCTGTCGCCATCTCCCCTTGTGGCTGGGTGGCGACGCCTCCATCGTGGGCGATGCCTCCCTCTATTTCGGCATCTTCTCCTTGTCCCTCCCCATGTTGCAATTAAACTTCGTGGCGGGCGGCATGCTCCGTTGCAGCGGCAATATGCACGTGCCGAGCATGATGGGCGTGGCGATGTGTATGCTCGATGTCCTTTTCAATTTCCTTTTTATATTCCCGACGCACCATTTCGCGGTGGCAGGCGTGCACATCACCATCCCCGGTGCCAACCTCGGCGTGGCCGGTGCCGCCCTCGGCACCGTTGCCGCCATAACCATCATCGCCTTGGTGCAGACCTGGTATTTGTGTAACCGTTCGTCGTTGCTCCGCATCGCAGGGGAGAAAGGCAGGTTCCGTCCACAACGTAGCATCCTGCGTTGGGCCTTGAAAATCGGTTTTCCCATGGGCATGGAGCACGTCGTGTTGTGTGGTGCACAAATAATGACCACCGTCATCGTTGCGCCCTTAGGCGTCTTTGCCATTGCCGCCAACTCCTTTGCCATCACGGCTGAGAGCCTCTACTATATGCCCGGTTTAGGAATCTCAGAAGCCGCCACAACCCTTGTTGGTCAGAGCATTGGCGCGGCGCGTAAGACCTTGGCCCGCAGCTTTGCCTATATCACGGTTGGTATGGGCATGCTCGTCATGGCATTGATGGGCATACTCATGTATGTCTTCGCCCCAGAATTTATCGGTTTTATGAGTCCAGTTGAAGAAATCCGACAGTTAGGCACCGCCGCCTTACGCATAGAAGCCTTTGCCGAACCCATGTTTGCCGCCTCCATCGTTGCCTATGGCGTATTCGTCGGCGCCGCCAACACCGTAGTGCCATGTATCATGAACGTCTTCAGCATCTGGGCCGTTCGCCTGACGCTCGCCGCGGCCTTAGCCCCCTCTCTCGGTCTCCAAGGCGTCTGGACCGCCATGTGCATCGAACTCTGTTTCCGCGGTACCATCTTCCTGTTGCGCCTCTTCCGCGGGCGATGGCTGAAATAAAAGGCTGAAATAAAAGGCCGGAATAAAAGGTGTCCCACTGCCATCGTCTCCGCCATTCTTAACTTGACTCTTCCCCCGTCATTTATCAATAAGTTTTTCCACAATTATTTGCCCCATCCAGAAAAAATCATTATTTTTGCACACAAATAAATATGTTTACCTAACGGTAAAGCATCGGACTTGTAGCTCAGTTGGTTAGAGCAACAGACTCATAATCTGGAGGTCCCTGGTTCAAGCCCAGGCTGGTCCACTTTAATAATCAAGCACTTACAGAGTTTCTGTAGGTGCTTTTTCTTTTTCTCGGAAAACAATGGGAAAACACATTGTTTTTGAAAACTCCATGATTTTTCAATAAGCTTGACATCATACCATTCCAAGTAAAGCATGTAAATAAGGTTTCTCCGAGTATCAAAACAACTTGGGAAAACAACAATTTTATAAAGAAACAAAAGCCACAAGATTCTTTTTAGGGTTTTGAGGCTTATGTGCTTTATGGCATTACCCTCCTTGATGTTCTCCTGTCTTTTTCTCCATAAAACCATACACTTTCGTTAACGACTGCTAAAAAACCATACATAAAAAACTATCTCAGTTTTTGGCGAATAGCACCTGTAATGTTCCTTTACACCAAACGAACTACCTTTGCCCACGGATTTCCAATCACGGAATTTCAAAGATGGTTCATGAGCCAACAACAGATGTGTAATCGGGATGTCAGGAAGTACAACTGACAAACCACAAAGCAAGAATAATATGACAAGACTCGTTACAATAGAACAATTGTTAGAGAAGCCTGTCTGTATGATGTCGGGAGAAGAATTTGTCCTGCTCCTTCAAAATGCAGAGAAAGGAACGGCAAAAGTGCCTGCCGAGGTGGTACCAGAGAAACATTATGAGTATGGCATTGCTGGAATAGCCAAGATATTCGGTTGCAGCATTCCTACGGCTAACCGTATCAAGAAAAGCGGTGTCATAGACCCCGCCATCACTCAGGTTGCTCGCAAGATAGTTATTGATGTGGAACTGGCTTTGGAACTTGCCAAGAAGGCAGGTGGCTTTGCGTCTATCAGGAAGTAGTATGGAAGAAGATTGGAAAGACTACCTATCCACTGATGCTAAGGGGAACACCTTGAAGACCATCAGCAATCTTAGGATGATTTTTACGCATGATGAGAATCTCCGTCAGATCCGCTTTGACACCTTCTGCCAAGACGACATCTCCTTTTCTCCATTGTTCTGCAACGTCAATGGGAACAAGGTAGATGAAGAATCCGTAGGGAAGATTCAAGACTACTTGGAACAGAACTATGACTTGCGACTTACCCAGAACAAAGTGTTCGAGATGTTGAAGACTACCGCTTCTGAGCGCAATTTCAACCCAGTTCAAGACTATATCCGCAAAGAGGAATGGGACGGCACACCTCGCATTGAGACTGCCATCATCGACTATCTTGGTGCAGAGAACACTCCGCTCATCAGAGAACAGACTAAGTTGTGGTTTGTGGCGGCAGTAGCTCGTGCCTTTGAGCCTGGTTGTAAGTTCGACAATGTGCTCACTTTGCCAGGACCACAAGGTATTGGCAAGAGTACATTTTTTAAAGTCATAGGTGACAGATGGTTTAACGACTCTTTCTCTTTCGCAAGTGGCGATAAGGAAAAGGTTGAGACTATCACGAATGGCTGGATTATCGAGATAAGCGAACTGAACGGTATGAAACGAGCCAACGATGCGGAGGCTGCAAAGGCTTTCCTGAGCCGCAGAAGTGACTGTATGCGTCCAGCCTATGGCCGCAAGCCAGTAGAGTATCTGCGCCACAATGTATTTGCAGCCACCACTAACGAGACCAACTTCCTGCAAGGCGACAATGGAAATCGCCGTTGGTGGATAGTGCCAGTTCAAGGCAATGGTCATGTTTCCGATTGGCTTTCAAACTTGCAATCTGTAGTTCATCAACTATGGGCAGAGGCATACACCTATTATAAGAAAGGCACGAATCTCTATTTGTGTCCAGAATTGGAGGCAAAAGCGAACGATGTGCAAATGTGCCATTCAAGCATTCTCAACGATCCTATTCTTGATGACATCAAGCTCTACTTGGAACGTCTTGTTCCTAAGGCTTACGACACATGGAGCATCCCCATGCGTGCTGCCTATCAGAAAGGTGCATATACCGAAGCAACACCTAACAGCAAACCAGAGGTGCTGCTAAACATGGTATGTGCAAGACAGATTATCGAAGAGTTGCCCAACGACCTTGTACGCAGAAATCCAGCCAAGTACACTGCCCAATACATCAATCGGCTCATGTCGTTGGTGGATGGCTGGGAGCGCAGCGAGCAGGAGAAGGTCAAAGGGTTGCACCCATCGTACTGCGACAAAACGGGACGGACGAAACACCCTTGGGTGAGAATAAGTGCTCAACAAGAAGAACAAAAGGGAAAAGAAGAAAATTGGCAGTCAGAACTACCATTCTGACACCTCCTTTCTTTTGCCTCATGTCCCTTTGTCCCCAATATACTTTCCAAAAAAGAAAATTATGGGATATAGGATAATAAGGAATTTGTGGCTTCAACTGAGGGACAACTTGGGACAGACGCTTATTTGGCACTGCCTTCACCTGCGGCAGGTATCGCCATCTTTCGATGGTATGAGGAATGAAATTCCTTTTCCCTTTCTTTTCATCAGCAATCAATCTTGACAGATATGCCATCGCCAGAGTCCGTGCCTCCATTAGCCGTGGTTTTCGGGAGGTCTAAACAAGAAGTACCAGTGTCAGACGGTTTCGCTTCGCCCACCACTAACTACAGGCATCCTTGAATGTTCGCTGGCTCACATTGGCAATCCTTTTATATCAAAGTTCCAACTTTCAAAAATACATTTACAATGAAAGAAGATAAAAATAATAACACGGAGAAGATCTCACGGAAGAGACCTCCCAAGAATAAACACATTGATGTCCGTTTTACAGAAGACGAGTTCAACACTGTATTGAAGAATGCCCAATTGTCGGGAAGGAGCAAGAGTATCTATCTACACGACATTGCCCTTGGACATAAGCCGTCACTGCCCATGACCACAGAACAACAGGAAGCCTTGAAAGGATTGACTGGCGCAAGGGCGGAACTTGTTTACATACGCAATGCGCTTCACGCCTTGCCACAAACAGAACGAAAGAAACTCTTCAAGAGAGCGGATTTCATGGAGCGTTGGCTTCAAGGTGTCAATGACATCATCAGGGAATGGAGCAACATCAGAAACCGATTTATAGACATGATATGATAGCTAAGGCAGCAGCAATTCAGCATGGTCAGGCAATGACTAATTACGCAACAAAGAACAATCGTGCAGACATCGTCAAGACCAACCATCTTAGCGAGGGGCTGCCTCCTATGGGTATGTGGGACGAAATGCTTCTGCACCAGTCTATGTTCAAGCAGAAGTATTCCAAGAAGCCTATTGAACTTACATCCATACGCTTTGAACTTTCCCCATCCGAGGAAGAAGCACGAAACTGGACGACGGAAGACTGGCAAAGATGCCTTGATGAGTTCATCCATGAGATAGACGATATCTCCAAGGTGAATCACATTGGCAAGAGAAAAGGCAAGGCTGCCACATCAGTCAAGTCTACCAATATTGCCAATTCCCAGTATTTCGCTGCTCTTCATCGTGACTCCAAGAGTGGCATTCCTCACTTGCATCTGGTAGTGAACCGCATTGATATGGACGGCAATCTCAATGATGTGAAGTTCATCGGCGAGCGTGCTGTAATGGCAGCAAAGGTAGTCAATCAGCATCATGGTTGGAAAGACGCAATGGATATTCGTGAGAAACGCATTGCGAAGATAACCAATGCTTGTCTGGACGTGCTGCGTTCCATGTCTGCCTTTGACTGGAACGTCTATGCCGACAAATTGAGGACAAAAGGATATGACATTGAGTTAATCCGAGACAAGACAGACCAAACCAAGGTGCATGGCTATCGCTTTAAGTTTGGCAGAAGCACCATCAAAGCTTCAGAACTGGGTGTGGGTAGAAACCTCACGGTATCGAAAATAGAAAATACTTTTCGTAGGCTGAGCCCACAGCCAACACCTGTTGCAGTTGGTCAAAGACCTGCTTCATCCGTTCTAAGCGCTACCACAATGGACAGCCAAAATGCGGCAGTTTCAAGTGGTCGGTCTCGGACAGTCAATGATGGCAAACTTGTCCTTCCTGCCAGATTGAGGAAGATTATTGAAGTCGATGGCGAGCGTTTCAATATAGTCATGCCGAGAACTGCATATGACACAATGAACAGTTGTATCGAAGTCCCTGAGAATGGATCTGCAAGCCACAATGACATTCTGAATGTGGCGATGCTGCTTTTTATGAACTACCTTGATGCTGCCACCTCTATGTCGGAGTCATGTGGTGGCGGTGGTAGTTCTGGTAGTGGTTGGGGACGTGACAAAGACGAGGATGACCGTGACTGGGCGAGACGCTGCGCAAGACAGGCAAGCAGTCTCTGTAAGCCGATAAAGAGAGGCATGAGACGATAACTTTCAAACATAAACGATATGGGAAGAAACAAGAAAGATGCCACACAGGATGTGCTTAATCTGTACAATCAGATGCAGGAAGACGAGAACATAGAGAGTGGCAAGGACGAAATCAAAGTAACTCTCGAAGAAATAGAATCTGCCAAAGAGGTACTCAATAAAGCCAAGGAGGAACTGGACAATGCCTATCAAAAGTTGGAATCAACAAGAATAGCTCTTGTTGCTGCCCAAGAGAGTACGGACAACATCGTTGGCGGAGTCTGCAATGCCATTGTCAAGGCAGAGCGAAGCAACCTCAGAGTTGGTATCAATGATGAAGGACTTGCCCAGTTGAACGAGCGGAACGATGCCGCCATTTCAGCCTTCAAGCAAGCACTTAATGAACATGAGAAGCGGATAAACGCTCTATTCGCTCACCAACAGATGGAACTTAAACGCATCCGAAATGTTGAAGAAGGTGCTTACTTCAATGGCCGCACTTATGCATGGATGTTCGGCTTGGCATTTGCTAGTTGGGCCATTATCTTTGTAGAAATCACTATTTGGATATGTATCAAACTGTTTTAGCAAACTCAAAACATCAGAATTATGACAGACAATGAATACAGAAAGACAAGAAAAGCAGCTGTCGATGCCCTTATCTACTGGGCAAAGACAGGCATTAGACAGTTCACCATGCGTGACGCAGTAAACAACCATCTGGAGGCAAGCGGTGCAAACCGCCCCTCCATCGGTGGCACCGAAGCCATCCTCGCTCGCAGAAAAATAGCAGCCAATCGACTTGCGATTGACTGCTTATATGCTTTGTCCAAAGATGAACTATCCAAGGTAGATAGGGAGTTGGAAGATATTGTGGAAAATGTTCCGAAGTACGGATGCGTAATGAAGAGGTAGAACAACAAAGAGACCTCTCATTTTTACGCCCCTCATTTTTGGGGTCTAACATCGTATTCAATAGTCAGCTTCGTCCGTAATTGAGGTGACAGCATCTTCTGCATCGTCTATATCACCAAAACGATTTCCATAGGAGTGTATATTGTCCATCGTGCTTTCTGCGTCTGAAGCATAAGACTGAATGTTACTAAGCTTTTCTTCAAGTTCTTCAATTCTTTCATCCTTTTCGGATAATTGTTCCTGAAGTTCAGATACTTGGTTCTGTAAATCGCAAATTTTGTCACGCAAGTCCTCTTTGGACTCGCTGCAGGATGCACAAACAAGTGCTATGAATATAAGTGCTATATGTCTCATTTTGATGAAAGCTAATATTGGAGAATTATCGTCTAAGGAATTTTATAGAGTTCGATTTTACATCGTTTGACACAGTTCTTTATTCACAACCCTGTCTCTAAACAACTTCGTATTAGTAAAACATCGTGAGATATTCTGTACCAGTTCCAAATAATTGTCTCTGCCATCATTCCATTTGTGATAAAATGGTTTGACGGATATACAGTTTTCATGTTCAAAGACAGTATTGAGCAGAGTCCTGTCTGAGTTTCCACAGGAATGTCCCATAATCAGAACTTGAAACGGATTAGATGAGATAAACTCCAATAAATCGTGATAATGTCTTGTCTCCAAATACTTGATTGACTTGACATTTTTAAGCAATTCGTTGTTGTTCTTATCAAGAATATCTTGATAATTTTTATCTAACTCGTCACCATACCCAAAAATGATAGTTTCGGGATGTGTCAATCCTCCATGAATATAATTGTGAACGACATTGCTGCCACCATATAGTTGTGCTGTTTTGGTATAGTTAAAACTCAAAAGCATGATACGTTCTGGAGCTAATTTTTCATGCTCTTCCTGAAAATATTGTTTGTCATAAGAACGCTCGAAATCAAGCCCCATATTGTCTAATGCCCTTACTCTGCTTTCTGTCGAAAAGTCATCGGGATTAAAATAGTCCGTTATGGCCTTTTGATATTCACTTTTATATTTGCCCTCTTTTATCGTGCTAAGATACTCAACAAGTTTCGACTGAATGAATGCTAACTGTTGGTTAAGCCCTGTGATTGTGTATTCGCAACGAGGATTATTGATACTATCCTTAAGTAATTGGTAATAGTCATTCTCTATATCAACCCAACCTTTGCTTTCTATCGATTGGAGGATGGTTTCAAAGAAAGGACTACATTCAACCATAAAGGTTTCTGGATGTTGCTTTATCTCTTGAAAGACTTCACTTCCAGAATATCTTTCCTTCTGGTATAAATCCTTAAAGAAGTATGAATTTGAGGCTGCAAACACATTCCAACAGCTAAAATCACCTGTCTCTTTGATAACTAATTTGCAAAGGCAATCTTGCGATACATTGGTTGTATTGCCTATAAAGACATAGACACGTTGGTCCCAATACCAGTTAATGAAATCCATATAACTGGTTCTGAGACCATGTGCCATGTCAAATCCGTTTCCTATAATAACAAGCCTGTTCATACTACAATACCATAGGTTTTATTTCGCTGAGTTCACTTGCTGATATACGTTCTGGAATACTCGTTCGTTGATGAAATTCATGAAGTCGGGATTGTCCAAGTACTGACGGCAGAACTCTGTGTTCTCATTCAGCATATTTGCCACGACCATGAGCATTGACGAATTGAACTGCTGCTGTGCAGTTGCCTTGTTGCTGTTCTTGGCTGCATTGACAAAAGCTTCATCGCCCTTTATCCTATTTGGCAACTCGTCAAGCTGCTGTTTTGCAAGTTCGATGTTTTGCCAATTTATGCCGTTGAACTGTTCCAATATGTCGCTGAGTTTTGTCATTTCGGGCTCGCTCTTGCCACCTTTGCCTTTCCCCATGGGGATAGGTTCGATTTCTGCATCCGTATTCTCCAGCGCAATCTTGGCATCGCCCAACTTAGTCACCTGCATTTGGTCCAAGTCGATAGCTTCTATCAGTCCAGAAGTGAAGTCCTCGTCCTTCAGTTTTGGCAGTTTGTGTACCAAAAGCATGAAGTAGGTGTTGAGTTTCTCCCATTCAAGGCTCTTGTATGAAGTGACAGCGGCAATAAATGGGTAAGTCCTGAGAAATCCCTTTATGCTGCTCTTGCAGCTTATCTGCTTGTTTTCATCCAATGCCTTGAATCTGTCTACCGCAAGGTTCACTATCGGGTCCAGCTCCTGGCGGCTTACTCCATTCCAGTATTTTTCATTCAGCGTGCCCACCTCATCGTCAGTATAGATGTTGGCTTCCTCAATGGCTGATATATAGTCGTTCAGCTTGTTGGGGTCGCTCTCTCTTGACAGAATGGTTGTCTTGTAATATTTCTGAAAAGCCGCCTTTATGGTTTCTTCATCATTGGCAAAATCAAGGACGAAGGTGTCTATCTTCTTGGGATGGCATCTGTTCAAACGCGACAGGGTCTGCACCGCCATTACATCTGTCAGCATCTTGTCCACATACATAGAATGCAAAAGTGGCTGATCATAACCAGTCTGAAACTTGTTTGCCGCCACAAGAATGCGATAAGGATCTTCCTCCATGTTGTCTTCAATGTCTTTTGAGGGGAACCCGTTGATGTCGGCTTCAGTCACTTGCTTGCCGTTGTATTCCTTTGTTCCTGAGAAAGCTACAATAGCCTTATACGGGCTTTTGCGCTCTTCCAACAGGCGGTTTATCTCATAGTAGAAGTCTATTGCTCGCAGAATGCCACTTGTAACGACCATGGCACGAGCCTCACCGCCCATCTTTCCCTTGTTTATGACCATGGTATGGAAGTGGTTGACAATGATAGCGGCTTTCTGATGGATTGTTTCAGGCTGTCTTTCCACCCACGCACGAAGTTTCTTCTGGGCCTGCTTCTTGTCAAACTCAGGGTCGTCTTCCACCGTCTTTACTATTTTATAGAAACTGGCGTATGTGGTGTAGTTTTTCAGTACATCCATGATGAAGCCTTCTTCGATGGCCTGTTTCATAGTGTACTCATGGAATGGCGTGTGCTCAATCTCGCCGTCAGACTTTGTATGTGGCGTACCAAACATTTCCAGCGTCTTTGCCTTTGGGGTTGCTGTAAAGGCATAGTAGTTGGCATTCTTCACCATCTTGCGCCCTTCTATGATGGCATTGAGCTTGTCCTCCAAATCCTTGCCGTCTGTTGCAACATTGCCCGACAGTCCCATATTCATCTTGGCGGACAGAGAGCCATTCTGGCTACTGTGTGCCTCGTCTATGATGATGCCAAACCTCTTGTCCTTCAAATCTGTCCCTATTGCCTCCAGTATGTATTGGAACTTATGGACGATAGTGATGATTATCTTCTTTCCATCCTTTAGCGCATCCTTCAGCGTGGCTGACGAGTCTGCCCATTCCACGATGTTTTTGAGCCTTTTGAAGGCATTGATGTTGTCGCGTATCTGTGAGTCGAGGTTTATTCTGTCGGTAACGACTATCACGCTATCGAGCAAAGGTGTTGTTCCGTCCAGCAGTCCCACCAGCTGATAGGCGAGCCATGTGATGCTGTTCGACTTGCCTGAGCCTGCGGAATGTTGGATGAGAAACTTCTGCCCCACACCTCCCTTGCGTGTAGCGTCAAGCATTTGGCGCACAGCATCCAGTTGGTGATAGCGTGGCCAGATGACGAGTTCCTTCTCCACATCTTTTTTCTTCCCTGTCTTCTTGTCCTTGACTCGCTTTTTCTTCTTTACGACCTGTGCATAATTCTCCAAAATGTCCGACAAAGAATGTTTGCCCAATATGTCTTCCCACAGATAGGAGGTGCGTATGCCAGTGGGATTGGCTGGATTTCCTGCGCCGCCATTGACACCTTTGTTGAAAGGCAGAAACCACGATGATTTTCCGCACAACTCGGTACACATCATTATCAGATCGTCGTCAACGGCAAAGTGAACGGCACAGCGTTTCTTCATCAGCAAGAGTGCCGATGTGTCTTCCTTGGGGTTGCGGTCGTTCTGATATTGCTTGATGGCGTTTTCTATGGTCTGGTCTGTATAATGGTTCTTTAGTTCCATAGTCATGATGGGCAGACCGTTCAATGAGAGCATCACGTCAATGCTGTCGGTATTGTTCGCGCTGTAGAACAGTTGTCGGGTTACGCAGAAGATATTCTTCTCGTAATACTTCTTTGCCGTAGGGTTCAGTTCCGACGGCAAAGGATAATACATGTCAAATAGCTCACTGATATATCGGAAACCTTTTCGGAGTACATCCGAAACGCCACGCTTGGTGAGCTCTGCCGAGAGGCGTGTGAAGAACTTGCGCTCCTCATTGTCATTGGCAAAGCATCCCGTGCTGACGGCCTTTTCCTTCTGTGTGGAAAGAATGAATCGCTTTACACGTTCCGTATCAACTCCGTACTGCTTCTTGTAGTCGTCAGACACGCCTTGCTCATACCCCTGCTTGTCGCGGAGGTATTCTACAAGGATTGTTTCAAGACCTTTCTCTGATATATCTGTTGGCATAATAATATTCCTTCTTATAATTCTGTTTTCAGTTCATTATACAAATCCACTGGACCGAGATGCCAGTATTTTGTGCTCTCGGTCGACAGTTTCTTGTATAGCTTTGAGCGATATATGCGGTTTAGGCATTCTTGAAGCGAGAACCCATAGTCGTCGTGTAGGTATTCCACGAGCCAACTTACTTTTCCTGGCAGGAGTAAGTGGAGGTTGTTTTGGTTTATCTGGAACATATCACAATTCTATTTTTCTTGATTCTACGAAATGCAGGGCTGTCAGTGCCTTCTCCGTGTGGAAGAGGTACTGGTCTACGAGTTTGTAGGTTTTGAGTTCGCGGATTAGCGTGTCTACACTGATGGCTCCTGACTCATACAGCCCAAACTGGAAATACACTCTATCATTGGCTACTGGACCATACACGATGTCGTAGTCGTGGGTAAACTCTTTCTGGGTTCTGTTTGCCATGACAAACGTTGCCCATTCCTCGGTTGGCTCGGTGAATATAAGGCTCTTGAACTCTTCTAACTTATCGGCATCGAACTCGTATATGTTGACATAGCCGTGTGTGGCTTTGTTTTCGAGCATACGCCGCTCCACCCATTCCTCGGCTTGCTTTTCTGATGTCGTGGTGTAGAAACCTTCGCCATAGTCAAGCTTGCGGTTTGGCTGGAGTATCTTGGGATGCTCTACCGTTTCCAGACTTCCGTGATATATCTTCATACTTCTTCCTTTTTTCTGATGTCAATAAACTCGTCTATCTCTGCTATCAGCCACTGCCGCCCTTGTGTGTGGAGCGGCTCAAAGCATTTGCTTAGATAGTCTGTCACGCCATACTTGGCGAATAACTCCATCACTTCTTCGCCAGTCAACCCCTTGGCGGCTCTGTATTCTTCTATGCAGAACGCCACGAAGAAGGCGATGTCTTTCTCTTTCTTGCTCATTGCTGTGCCCTCCTTATAGTTTTGTTACACATAACTGCCCTGTAACGGCATCGCTTATCAGCCGCTGTTTAAACTCCTTCAAGTAGTCTATCTCTCGTTGAAGGTCGGACATGTACTGGTCTATCTTCTGGAGTTTCTCGTCTATGTAGGCGACGATGGCTTGCTGCTCGGAGAGAGGAGGCAAGAATATCTTGGATGACATGAATGTCGGTAAAGGCACAACTTTTCTTAATCCTTTATATAAAGGACGCAATGCTTTCCTGTCATCAATAGATAAATAATAGTATAATGCGAACTTAGGAAGAACCCTTTTTATTTTGAAAACGTCATACGCTCCTGTTATCATTCCATGATTTTGGGATAGTCCTACGGTTCTTGGTGTCTCATCAACATCAAACATACAAAATATCATGTCACCAGGCTCCACAACCTTGTAAGTGTTGAACTCCTTTGGAAACTTACCCTTATTCTCAGATAAGTCACGCACTATGACACCTTGTTTTGTCAAAGACAATAAAACATAGTCAGAAGAGTTCTCACCAACTATTTTTTTGCTTTCTTCAAAAATGTCTTTGTTTCGACATGGCTCCCAATGCTCCGGAATTTCCCCAATCCAAGGAATCCCCGAATCTTTCATTTTGACATTCGGGTTCAGTCCTCTGGTAACAACATTTGCAATCTCTGATTGCTTTAAGCTGTCAAGCAGCTCTCTCTCTCTCTCTTGCGGAAACATATTGTTCAATTTTAAGGGTTTTATCTTTCAAATAGTCAACTATTGCTTGCTGCTCGTGCAGGGGTGGAATTGCCAAGAATTGATTACCAAATACTGGAAATTTAAAGTCCGAAGACCGTTCACGAATCCCCCTATATAGCGATTGTATATATCCACGTTTTGCCATCAATCTTACCAAATGGGCATAATAATGCGCATCATAGCTGCCTTTAGGTGTGCAACAATGATATACAGATGTGCATTTCCCGTCTGAATCAGAAACGCCAATAGAACCAGCAAAAGCATCCATTTGATGAATAACCAAATCACCTTTTCTAACTCCTTGATAGCCTATTTCTGTAAATGATTCTGTAAAACCTGTTGTTCGCCTATTCTTTCGCAATGTCACTTCTCCATCTCTAAAGCAAGTAACAACGTCATCTATGTCATGAACTTCACGTTTTTCCTTATTGAACATATATTTAGCTCTGCGCAATCCCCAATGGCTCGGTATCTCCCCAATCCATTTCACGCCGCTGTCTTTATATGCATTATATTTTTTCATATTGATGTGAAAGTTTTAGGGTTATACATTCAGAATATCACCGAGCACTCCTTTCAGACTGCTCTCAATGTTGTTGATGTCGGCAGTGATGTCGGCAATGGAGCGCAGTTCTACTGGCTTATAGAAATATTTGGTGAATGACAACTCATAGCCCACCACCACGCTGTCGGCGTTGTAGTAGGCATCAGCAGCGTAGGGCTTCACCTCATTCTCCATAAATGCGTCTATGCCACTAGGGTAGAGCAATGGCACTTGCTCTACGTCGCGTAGCATGGGGTCGCACTCCACTGGGCTGTCGAGTTTAATGGGCTTGGTGTGGCACACGTCGGCACGCTCGTCTCTGCGCCCGAGATACTGGCGCACGAGTTTTATCTTTGCAGCTGGTACTTTTATCCTCATCTGGTCGAGCATGATGAACATGGCATAGTCGCCCACGGTGTGTCCGCCGAGGTACTCTTTCCATGCGTCGAGCACTCGCTGGAGCAGTGCCACGTCTTCCGCCTTTTTCAGTTCGGGCAGCGTGATGTTTTCTGGATTCTCGTACACTATGCGCAATGGGCGTTCTACGGTCACTTTGTAATAGCCAAACTCCTTGTTAGGGAAAATCTTGCTTTGCTCCGTTTCTTTGAAGTCTGTGAGCAACTTGACGATAGCCTTTCTGTCGTCTTCGGAAGTTTCGCAGTTCTTCTCGCCGAGGTTCTTGCGCAGCGGAGTGCTGATTTTTGTAGCATCAATCAGTTGCACCAATCCCTTGCGCCGTTCTTCCTTTCGGTTGGTGACAATCCAGACGTACGTACCTATGCCCGTGTTGTAGAAGTCCTTTTCGGGCATGGCAATGATGGCTTCAAGCAAGTCGTTCTCAATGATATACTTGCGCAGATTGCTTGCCCCGCTGCCAGCATCGCCAGTGAAAAGCGAAGAGCCGTTATGCACCTCCACGATACGAGTGCCAAGCGGTGTGTCGTCCTGCATTCGGCTGATGTTATTGGCAAGAAACATCATCTGGCAGTCGCTGATGTCGGGCAGGAAAGAAATTTCTTTTTCGTCTTTGTCGAGTATGGTAAAGCGCGAATCTGTAAACTTCGCTTTTTCCGTCTCTTTTAAGCCGCGCTTCTTTAAGTCCTCCTTCCAAGGAGTGCCAAACGGAGGATTGGAAATGCAGAAGTCGTACGTTTCGCCTGCATGACCGTCTTGCGACAGTGTTGAACCGTAGGCAATATATTCGCGCTGCTGACCGCCCTCGTTATACTGGAAAGAATGTATCTCTCCAGAAATCATAAGGTCAGCCTTGCACGTGGCGTATGTGTCAGGAGCCTGTTCCTGTCCGTAGATGCTGATGGTAATGTTCTTTCCACGCTCCGCGCCCAACTCTTTGATGCGTTCCTGGGCAATGGTCAGGATGCCGCCAGTGCCGCAAGCACCGTCATAAATGCGATAGGTGGTGTCTTGCAATTGGTCAGCAATGGGCTGGACGGCCAAGTCGGCAAGCAACTTCACATAATCTCTTGGCGTAAAGTGCTCACCAGCCTCAGTCACATTATTCTCCTCGTTAAACCGCCTCAGCAGTTCCTCAAATACAGTACCCATCGTGTGATTGTCGAGCGCAGGAAGTTTCTCGTTGCCCTCGTCGTCAAGAACAGGCTTGTTGCTGAGATTTATATGGTCCGAGGTGAATTTCTCAATGATGCTGCCCAGACGTTCTGTCTCCGTCAGATTGTCAATCACTTGGCGAAGATGCAGTTTTTCCACGATGTCAAGCACATCCTTGCTGTAACCGTTCAGATATTCGATGAAGTTCATCTTCAGTCGCTGAGCGTCTATTTCGCTCTGCAATGTCTTCATCGTAAACTTCGAGGTGTTGTAGAAAGGGTAGCCTGTCACATTATATAATATAGGAGCTTGGTTGTCAATATGGTTCTTGTCCAAATTCTCCTTCATGCTAATCACCTGCTTTTTGGTAGGTTCGAGCAGAACGTCAATTCTCCTCAGAACCATCATGGGCAGAATGATTTTCTTGTATTCGCTCTTGTCAAAAGCATATACAAGTACGTCTGTCGCAATATTCCAGATAAACGAAAACAAAGAGTTATATTGTGCCTGTTCCATTATTTTTCTTGTATGTTGTCAACTAAAAGGTCTTTTATGTTTACCGATAGAAATTTCGCAATATGATAAAGCAGCTCCAAAGACGGCTGTTGCCTGTTGCAGCAATACGCATTGACGGTGCTGAAACTTTTGCCAATCTCTTTTGCCAAGTCTGTTTGCGACACATCCTTTTCTACCAGAACTGTTTTGATTCTATTCAGCTTCATGATTGCCTATTTGAATGTTTTGGCTACAAAGGTATAAAAATACCATGTAATTATAGCATATTTTACGATAATTATCTTATTTCTATAGCAGAAATGCTTCTTATGATTTTCTCCTGAATTTCTCTATCAACCCCGAAATAATCCGCCTTGCTCGTTGCCACTTAGAACTACTTGACACGGAAAACTCTTTGTGGTTGATAGTGATGAATGAATCTACCCTTTGGCCAGGGTCGTACTTGTATTCTCGACCAGAGAAATGATTTACAGCACGCAGGAAAGTGGCGAAAGAGGTCTTTGAATCAAGGTGGTTGGTGCGCAGTAGTGCTGCCTTGATGTAAGCGGTCTCGTATTCATGTTCCATATCATTGAGGGCAGATAGGATTGCTCCTTTCAATGCAGACTTATCCTCTGCGATGAGGATGTCGTCGATGCTTAGCTCTTCTTGCTGAATGGTTCTGCGTCCATGCTTCCCTTTCGTATTATTAAGGGCGTTCTTTATGGTCTGTCGAAATTCTATGTCCTCTATTTCCTTACTTTGTTTTGTCCATTCTGCTTTCTTGTCAAGACCTTGCGTAACGCTGGTTTCCACAAGATTAACTATAATTGTTTTGACACTTTCACGCACGATGGAAAGTTGTTTGTCGTTAAGACTTACTTTGCTCAATGCCGTTGCACTCTTGGGTAGTCCATGGTCAAAGCAGATATAATAGAGCGTACACATCAGCAATGTATTTCGTCCCTCAAAGATTTCTTCACGAAGACGGAAATACATTTCTGGGAGAGCATGAATGGCAGACAGCATTATTCGCTTTGATATTGTTGCAAGTTCTTCCGCTGTATGCCCTTTGCTAAAATTGAATACAGCCATTTGTATGAGGGAAGGCAACGAATCCCAAAACTCTTTGGCTGAGACATAAGGGATATAAAGATGCTCGTCATCTTCCTCACTCATATCCTTGTCAACAAGACCATATTCCCTTATCAAGATTAGGTCTTCGTTTGTTTCATTCTTATCCCTACCAATAACTTCGGAATGGAAACCCAATCGCAGATATCCAGTGAAAGCCATCATTTCATCGACAACACGTATAGCCACGGCTGTCTTTTCATCATCTGACAGAACGGTATCTGTGTTGGACACAAATAGTTTCCGACACTCAATAAGCACGGATGTAGGCACATATTTCGCAGCCATTTTGAATATGCGTTCAATTTGGCTGAAATCGTTGCGCATCATCTTCATCATATCCAATGAGAAGCGTGAGTAATCCTCTTGGTGTTCCTGCTTCCAAGAATGCACTTTGTCAAGCGCATCCCTCATGGCGTTCTTTTTGAATTCTTTTATGTCCATCTGCTATATTCCTGTTATTAGGTGGCAATTTGAGAAATACGATCATTCGTCCAACTGCTTCAACAAGAAATCTTCCAGTGTCTTTTTGTCAGGCAACTGGAGCATATAGGTGGAAACAAAAAGTTGGTTATCCATGCCAGCAAGAGCATATTCTACCATCTTCTTTCCCTTTCGTGTGCAGAGCAATATGCCGACAGGAGGGTTATCCCCTGGCTGCATCTCATTCTCCTTGTAATATGACACATAAGCATTGAGCTGTCCGAGATTCTCATGCGAAAACTCTTCGTTCTTCAGTTCAATGATGACACCGCAATGCAGTATGCGATTATAGAATACAAGGTCGGGGTAGTAATACTCGTCATCAATAATGATTCTCTTTTGGCGAGCCTCAAAGCAAAAGCCTTTGCCTAATTCGAGGATAAACTCTTGAAGATGACTTATCAGCGCATCTTCCAAATTGTGCTCATCCACTGTTTCCTGCGCTTTCAGTCCGAGAAACTCAAAAGTGAAAGGTTGACGAATCTGTAATGCTGCCGAGTCATGCCCCTGCACCGATGGCAATGAAAGCATTTTCTCTGGATTGGCACTGATGCCTGCACGGAAATAGAGGTTGGTACTAATCTGTCGGCGAAGCTCACGAACAGACCACGTACACTTGATGCACTCCTGCTCGTAGAAGTAACGGGCAAGAGGGTCATCCACGCTCATAATCTCTCGTAGATGAGAAAAAGAAAGGCGTGAAACAATCATTTCTGGTGATGTTTGTAATTTATGCGACGCTGTCGCACAAATTGCATTAGTCTTACTATCAGCAAGTTCGCTTATAAAAGAACTATCAGTTCCCAATTTATTCGACAACGTTGAATAAATTTCATTTGGAACAAACAACCCTCCCATTTGTGGGTATAAGCCGTAGAAGTTTCGAGAAGTCTGAAACAGAGTAACATTGAGTCCTTTTCTATTCACTCGTTCCTCCAACTTTTTTAGCAGTTGTGTTCCATACTCAGCCCTATCCTTGCCGTGCTGCTCAAACTCCACGATGTAATAGCCAATGAGCCAATTGCGCATAGTCTGCATACGGTTGATAGCCCTTACAGCCGAAGACTGGGCTGCATCATGGGTGGACTGAATGATGGATGCCAAGTCATTGAAAGAGTGGAGCGTTTTGCTCCAATCCTCAAAAGGAAGTTCCATCCCTTCGTGAGTGTATGTTGATATTTCGTTTGCCATGTTATACCTTTATATATTGAATGTGATTATTTCTTCGTCAAAAGTTTCAGAAGCATTGCTGTTTTCTGTTCTTCCGTCATATTGTTGATGTCCTCCTCCGTTATCTTTGGCTCCAAGTCAAGGAGTTTGCTATTATATTCAAATTGAGTCTCCAAAGGATATTGGGCGATATACCTATCTGTTATCGAATGATTGGTGGAATGTCCCATACTTTCGGATATATAACGCTGTTCCACACGTGCATGAGCAAGGTTTGTTCCGTATGAATGTCGGCACCACGTTCCCGATGGGCGCACTTCCCAATGAAGCACCTCTTGACAGATTTTGATGATTCTGTCCTGTACGTTGGAGTTCTCTTGTGAGATTCGCTTGCGCTTGTCTGCTTTCAATGTCGCACCTTGCAGAATCTCTGGAAATACAAAGCCATTGAGTACAGGTTCAGCGGCAATCTCGTCAAGAATCCTTTGAAGAGGTTCTATGATCGGGATAATCACCTCAGAGCCGCCCTCAGTGCGGTTTGTGGTCTTCACTCTTTTGAACTTGAAGGCTTTTCTGCCAGTATCGAAATAATATTGAGAATAGGTCAACTCTCCTGCATCGGCAAGGTTGAAACCATTACACAGATATTGGGCAAGGAACAACCCCAAGGAATAGTGTGCTCTCTCAGCATATCCGCTCTTCCATGTGTCGGGATAGCATTTTTCAACAAATACCCGATACAATTCTGTCATTTGCTCCACTGTAAGGTAACAATGCTTCCTCGACTCCCCTACAGGAATAGACACCAATTTCTTCTTCTGGATATTGGAGAATGGGTATTCTTGATTGGTAAGGTAGCCCAAGGAGACGCACTCGTTCCATACAGCCCGACAAGAACGGAGGTATATTCCGCGAGTTGTATTGCTAATCTTGCCGACAAGATTTCCTGTTTCGTCTTTTGCGCCATGCATCATGCCGTTGTTCCAATACTCTATGTCTTCTTTGTCAACCTTAAAGCCTACAATAGGTCTGTTCCACATTATCTTCTGAAAGGACTTCAAGGCATACTCGTATGATTCTGCGGTGGTACAACGCTCACCATTATTGTCTGTAAGATAGAAATTAATCTTCTTCTCCCACACGCCAATGAAAGACGTTTCTTTCGTGGTATCTACCCCAGTAACAACAGCCTTGATGCGTTCGAGCGACAGACTATTGCCCAAACGCTCAATCATCTCGGTTTTGGCATCAAAGATAGCATCAAACTCCATCTTCTTTTCATAGAGTTCTGAACGCACTGCCTTTGCACTTAGCGTGCATACTCTCGCAAAATCTTCTTCCGTAAATTCGCCAGCAACAAAACTATACCATGATTTTCGGTCTATAGTATAGCGCATTGCGACAGGAAACGTCTCCCGGTCTTTCTTGGGGTGACGCTTGTCAAGGATAAGGGCATAAGTACAACTTCCGTACCTTGCGCTCTTGTAAGTAGTGTCCAGTTTCTTTGCCATTTTGCCAATAGTCTGTAGGTCTCAACTTGCCAATTATCTCAAATCTCGGAAAACAATGGGAAAACAAAGCCCACCATTTCTCTTATGAACGCCCTATCTTCCTATGCTTTTCGGGAAAACAATGGGAAAACAAAGACATTTTGATATGGGATTTCTTGGCATATCATAAACTGCCGCAAAATTAGTAAAACGTTGTGTATCAACGAAATTTGTCTATATAAAAAATCATAAAATATCATTCTCTCAGACTCATAATCTGGAGGTCCTAGGTTCAAGCCCTAGCTGGTCCACGCTTCTATTACGGCGGCTTACGAGAAATCGTAGGCCGCCGTTTTTGGTTTCTATAGTTTCGAGATGGAAGCAGAAATACGCCTTAAACATGGGTTGTACGTGATTCTATACGCGGAAAAAGTGGCAATATTGCCAAAAAATCCGTGATGATTTACCTCGTGTTGACAGGAAAATTCTAACTTTGTACGGAAAAAATGGCAATATTGCCAAAAAAAACGTGTAGAAATAAAGGCGATGCAAATAAAAAGGGAATTCTACTTGCAACAACTTATAAATGGTAAGCAAAATGGGCTAATAAAGATTGTGACGGGAATTAGGCGTTGCGGAAAGTCGTTTCTTCTCTTCAAATTGTTTAAGCAACATTTACTCAAAGCAGGAGTTGATGCGGAGCATATAATACAGATTGCACTTGATGACATTGAAAATGCAGATCTTCGTGAGCCACTCACATTGTATAAATGTATCAAGGCAAAGATGAAAGATGATGATTTGTACTACATTCTGTTGGATGAGGTACAGCTCGTCCCGCGATTCGAGGATGTATTGAACAGCTTATTACGTATAGATAATGCCGATGTTTATGTAACAGGAAGCAACTCAAAATTTCTGTCAAGCGACATCATCACGGAGTTTCGTGGGCGAGGAGACGAAATACATCTTTATCCTCTTTCTCTTTCAGAGTACTGCGAAGGCACTGGCCTGTCACCTGCAGAAGCATGGAAAGACTATTATACTTATGGTGGATTGCCACATATATTGACACTTGAAACAGAAAAAAAGAAATTTGACTATCTCGATAATTTGTTTGAAAGTGTTTATCTGATAGACATTTTAGAGCGTCAGCGTATCAAAAACAAGGCTGAGTTTGAAGAGCTTGTTAAGATTATCGCTTCTGGAATCGGTGCCCCTACCAATCCGGCAAAATTGGCAAATACTTTTAAGAGTGTAAAGAATGTCAACATCGACCCCACAACGATTAACCGTTATCTGGGCTATATGCAAGATGCGTTCTTGATAGAAAAGTCTGAGAGATACGATGTAAAAGGGAAAAAATATATTGGTAGCCTCGCTAAATATTATTACTCCGATCTTGGACTGAGAAATGTTATCTTGGGTTTGCGTCAACAAGAGGAAACCCATATTATGGAGAATATCATCTACAACGAGTTGCGTCGCAGAGGATGTAAGGTGGATGTCGGCATGGTGGAGCAACGTTTTGTTGACGATGATGGCAAGTGGAAGCGCAAGCAACTTGAAGTGGATTTTGTTGTGAATCAAGGTAACCAAAGATATTATATCCAGTCTTCATTAGCTTTACCTAATGAAGACAAGCGTAAACAGGAAATGGGGTCGTTACTCAGAATTAACGATTCTTTCAAGAAAATGATTATTGTGAAGGATGACATTAAACCATGGCGCGATGAGAATGGAATCCTTACAATGGGATTGTTGGATTTCTTAATGAATGCAGACAGTCTTGAACAATGATTCAAGGTTTATCACGTCTAAAAGAATATTTTTTCTATGAAAAATTCTATGCATTCCAAGATAAATAATCTCTTGCACAAATTTAGACAGAAAGGAAAAATCAGCAATACCTCTATTGCTGGCAATAAATCAACTTGGGCGCTTGTAAATGGCTAAAATTTACAAGCGCTTATAAGGTTTTACATGCGGTTTTTACTTGCAATAGAGGAAGCGTGCATAACGTAAATATCTGATTATCTGAATTTATTATTATACAGTGAGAGCTTGTAAGGAATAAAAAATCCGTAAGGTTCCCGTGTATAACCCCTCAAAACAGCCTCTTATTATGGAAGACATTCAAGAGAAATACAACCATCTTCTCCAGCAGAATGAGGCTCTTCGTCAAGAAAACGAAGAGTTGAAATTGCTTCTACATGCGCACGGCATTGAATATAAGCCCAAGCATGCAGAAGAGAAGGATGGTGTATATTCACCCTTCACCTTCCCATCTGTCAAACTTTCCATAGAGGAGCGTGTCGCCATTTTTCATTCCTTGTTCAAGGGCAGAGAAGATGTGTTTGCGCGAAGATGGTTCAGCAAAACAACAGGCAAGAGCGGTTACCAACCTGTCTGTATCAATGAATGGAGGCGAGGCGTATGCGACAAAAAGAAATACAAATGTGCAGATTGTCCTAACAGACATTTTGCGCCACTCACTTATCAAGACCTCTATCGTCATTTGGAGGGCAAGGACGAGAACTGTTGTGATGTTGTCGGACTGTATGCTATAATGCCCGACAACAACTGTACCTTTCTTTGTACCGATTTCGATGACAAGAGCTGTAAGTATGGCTATAAAGACGATGTTCTTGCATTTGTTGGAGTATGCAAAGAATGGAATATTCCTTATGCCATTGAACGCTCGCGCTCAGGTAACGGTGCCCATGTATGGATTTTCTTTGAGGAGCCAATTCTGGCTCTCAAAGCAAGACGTTTAGGGAATGCCATCCTTACAGAGGCTATGCGACATAATGGTCGTATGTCCTTCAACTCATACGACAGATTTTTCCCAAACCAAGACAGAATGCCCGAAGGAGGCTTTGGCAACTTGGTTGCTTTGCCATTGCAGGGACAGGCTCGTAAAAGGCGGAATAGTGTTTTCGTAGATGACGATTTCCTGGCGTACAAAGACCAATGGGCTTTCCTTTATAACATTAACAAGGTGAAGGATACAGAAGTTGACATGCTGCTAAACCTACATGTCTGTGAAGGACTTGGAGCACTCACCACTTCAAGTGAAAGCAAGCCTTGGGTTACTCCTATACCACAAGATATTTCCAAAGGCGATTTTTATTCCGAAATAGAAATCACCAAAGCCGATAAAATTTACATTCCGTTAAAGGCTGTTTCGGCAAAAGTTCTGAATCACTTTAAAAGAATAGCATCATTCAAGAACCCTGAATTTTATAGCAAGCAAGCGCTGCGACTTTCCACATATTCCACACCTCGTATTATCTCGTGTTTTGACATCACAGACGACTATCTCGCCATGCCTCGCGGTTGCGAAGATGCAATTCTTTCTTTCCTCAATGAGAATGGAGTAAAGTATAATATTGTTGATGAGACCAACCACGGTATGCCGATATCTGTTTCTTTTCAAGGTAAAGAACGAGAAGAACAACTGGCAGCTATCAACGCATTGCTAATGCACAGGAATGGCGTGCTTCACGCTACTACGGCATTTGGAAAAACAGTTACAGCGGCCGCAATCATTGCACGAAAAAAGGTGAGTACACTTATTCTTGTTCATTCGAAGGCATTGCTTGCCCAATGGCATGAACGCTTGACGGAGTTCTTGAGTATTGACTATGTAGAACCACCAGTGCCGAAGAAGCGTGGTCGCCATAAGAAATTCTCCCCAATAGGCTGTCTCGACTCTACTGACAACTCGCTTCATGGCATTGTTGATATCGCACTCATCCAGTCATGTCTTGATGGCGATAGCGTAAAGCCTTTTGTAGAAAACTACGGAATGGTAATAGTTGATGAATGTCACCACGTGTCTTCTATAACATTCGAGAATGTACTGAAGAGCGTAAAGGCACATACCGTTTATGGCCTGACGGCAACTCCTATCCGCAAGGATGGACATCAACCTATCATATTCATGCAATGTGGCCCCATTCGTTTCTCTTCTGATGCTAAAAGTCAGATAGCGAAACAATCATTTGAGAGGTATCTCATTCCTCGATTCACATCATACCGTTCCATTACTGATGACAAACAGTCTATAACGACATTGTATCAGTTGCTTTCAGAAGACGAGATACGCAATACGCTCATAGTAGAAGATGTGTTTAAGGCTGTTGAAGCCGGAAGAACGCCAATCATTCTGACCAACAGAACTGCTCATGTCACTATGTTAGCCGAAAAGTTGAGGAACAAAGTGAAGAATGTTGTGACATTGACAGGGACTGGAAACGCGAAAGAGAAAATGGAGACGCTGCAACACTTGCATGAGATTTCCAGGGAAGAACCTTTGGCGATAGTCGCCACAGGAAAATATGTAGGCGAAGGTTTTGACTATCCTCGCCTTGACACCCTTTTCCTTGCTCTGCCCATTTCATGGAAAGGTCTTGTCGCCCAATATGCGGGCCGATTGCACCGCGAAAACGAAGGAAAGAAAGATGTGCGCATCTATGATTACATTGACATTCATGAACCAGTCTGCGACAATATGTATAGGAAGCGACTGAAGGGGTACGCTTCCATTGGATACAAAATCATTTCCCGACATATCCCCACATTGTTTGACGATATGAAAGATATAGGCATACCTGTTTGTGAGGAGCAGATATTCAACGGTAGAACATTTATCCGTCCTTACTCTTCAAGTATAGGAGATGCCAAGCGCTCCATCGTTGTTTCTTCTCCCAAGTTATATAGAGTAGAGCGTAGTGTTTTGGTCAATCAGTTGAGCGAGTTGGCTCATATTGGAATCGAAGTTCTCATTATCACGACAGCAAGTAACCCTGAAACAGAATACCTTTTGCAAAGAGGATTGTCTGTAAGAATTTTGCCAGAAGTAAAACTGTGCACAACTATCATAGACAAAGACATCGTATGGTATGGCGCTATAAATATTCTTGGCTATGCAACAGAAGAGGACAATGTGATAAAAGTGGTAGACAACAAACTTGCCAATGAATTGTTAGAAGTTCTGCTCACTTCCTAATTCCTGCGTAAACAAACGCTCTGTAGCCAATGTATCTGCTGGTGTTTCAGGAGCTACGGTATCAATTGGTGCTACCTCTGTGTTACCTGCCATTCTGCTTGATACAAAAACGTAGCTAACTCATAATGGTCACCCAAAAACATATAAAAAGTACGAAATCTCTTGCGGGTTTCGTGCTTTTTGTTTATCTTTGCAGCAATTGGACTGCACCCGGTAATTTGAAAGCAAGCTTTCATTGCGCTCGTTTGCATTATCTTTGCATCAAAATGTGTGTCCTGAGACAGAATGAAGCATGATATTGGCTATATCTGATAGATTTCTGCCGTAACCCTTACTCGAATAGAAAAGGAGCAATCATGAAGCAGAACATGAAACGTTTGCCTTACGGCATCAATGACTTTGAAGCAGTTATAGAACAAAATCAATGTTATGTGGATAAGACGATGTATTTGCCTTTGTTGGAAAAGGTACAACGCTCCATAAAATCATCATGCAGTTTGTTGCTGGCAAGTTGGTGAGAATGGAGGAAGTGCCTCCTGCCGAGTAGTTACTTTGAATAAATAATTTGGTAAATACACTTAAAAAGTGTACCTTTGCTTTTATATTTGAATGAAACTATAATATGGACTCGATAGAAATATTTGGATATAAGTCTTTTAAAAAGGTATCAGTTCAACTGCATCCTATCAATCTCTTGATTGGTGCCAATGGAGCTGGTAAGAGTAACTTCTTGTCTCTTTTCGAAATGTTAGGCAGTATTTACGAGAAGAGATTAGGAGCGTATGTCGCTCAAGTTGGTGGAGTAGATAAATTACTCTATCAAGGCAGAAAAGTTACCGATCGTATAGCTGTAAACTTGCTAATAGCTAAGAGTGAATATGACTTGGCGTTATTGGAATCTGATGGTAAACTCATCGTTGAAAAAGAAGTTGTTCGTTGTTATGATGATGTTTATCCTTTAGATTTAGTGAGGAAAAGTATTATAACGGAGTATCAAAGCGAGTCGAGTTTAAAAGACCATAAAGAGGAAGATTTATCTAACTATATCTCCCAAATCCGCAAGTTTCACTTCCACGATACAGGTCGCCGTTCTCCATTTACGGCTGATAGCCATATCGTGAATGATGCTTATCGTATGTATGAGCATGGTGAAAATTTGGCGGCTATTCTCTATCGCATTCAGCGAGAGAAGCCGATGGCTTATCGTCGCATTATCCGTGTCATTCAGAGTGTGGCTCCCTATTTCTCGGACTTCTATTTCCAACCGACTGAAGCTGATATGGTGCGCTTGCAATGGCAGGATAAGTATAGCTCTATGATTTACGGACCGACCGACTTGTCGGATGGAACCATTCGTTTTATTGCCTTGACCGTGCTCTTTATGCAGCCATGGTTACCACGAGTTATCATCATTGATGAGCCAGAGCTTGGTTTGCATCCTGTGGCTATCGAAAAGCTTTCGGGTTTGATTAAGATGGCGGCTCAAAAGGGTACGCAAGTTATCGTTGCTACCCAGAGTGCTGAACTAATCAGCAACTTTGAGCCAGAGGATGTCTTGACTGTTAATCAGAACGAAGATGGTACAACCATCAACCGCCTGAATAGCGAAGAGCTAACACATTGGCTTGAGGATTATACACTTGGTGATTTGTGGAAACAAAATATCATGAAAGGAGGTCAGCCGCGATGAAACGACTAATCATAGTGTGTGAAGGGCCTACGGAACAAGAATTTTGTACCGAAGTGCTTGGAGTGGAGCTTGCTAAGCATGATATTTATGTGGAAGCCCCTGTTATCAAGCATTCGCATGGTGGTATCGTGCCTTGGACTACCATCAAAAAGCAAATTTTGAATCATCTCCAAGAAGGTGATGCCTATGTAAGCATGTTGGTTGATTACTATGGCATCAAAGACCAGTTTGGGTTTCCTGGATGGGAAGAATCTAAGGAAATAGTGGATAAGATGGAGCGTATTCATTTCTTGATAGATAGAATGGCAAAGGATATTCCTGAGCAATATCGCTTTCGCTTCATTCCATACATACAACTTCATGAGTTTGAGGGGTTGTTGTTTAGTGATGTGAGTGCATTTTTGAATAGTTTTGAGGAGAGTGAGTTTGATTATGCAGAGTTGCAAGCTACGGCAGAGGCTTTCCAATCACCAGAGTTTATCAACAATAGTCCTGAGACTGCTCCGTCCAAACGATTGATTGCTGCTATTCCAGATTATAATAAGGTAGTTGTTGGCATTTGTGTTGCTATGGACATTGGATTGGAGAAGATTCGGGAGAAATGCCCTTTATTCAATGAATGGGTAGAGCGATTGATGAAATGATATTTATCAATGGGTGATAATAACGTAGAGTTCTCTTCTGTAGCCTATTGCTGGATAGAAGTGCCAACTTCAGTTGTATCTGAAGTAGCATCTGGAGCTACTGTATCAACAGGAACAACCTGAGCATTACTTACCATTTAGCTATTATTTTAGTCTATGACAATCCAAGCAGTTGAAGCATTCATAGAGACAATGAAAAAGAGGGTGCATCATAGACTTATGACACACCCTCTTTTAAGATATATTCAGTTATGGAATCTGAATCAGATTATAAAGGTTTATATTCTACGAATGCTTCCATCGCCTCATAGCAAGCAAGACCCAAGTTATCATACAACTGGGCTGTAGCGCGGTTTCTGTCTTCCGCACGCTGCCAGAAGAGACGGTCGTCATTGCCGAGGAAAGGAGCACTTTCCATCTGAGACTGGTGCTTCAGGATAGAATTACGCTTAGCACGCAATTCCTCTGGGCTCAATGGAACACACATCTCGATGTTCTCAATCTCCCATTCTGCCCATGCTCCACGATACATCCAGATGCGGCAATCCTTCAGCCACTCTGCGCCAGCCTCCTTCTCGAGGTCGATGGCTGCGAGTACGGCGTCAGTACACTTGCGGTGTGTGCCATGAGGGTCTGCCAAGTCGCCAGCTACATAGATCTGATGAGGCTTCACCTCCTGCAGCAACTGTCTTACTACTGCTACGTCCTTCTCGGTCATAGGGAGTTTTTCTATCTTACCGCTCTCATAGAATGGAAGGTCGAGGAAGTGGACATGATCCAGCGGGATCTCATTATAGGTACAAGCAATACGTGCCTCGCCACGACGGATAAGACCCTTGATGGTAAGAATGTCTCTTGTATCGAAGTCGCCCTCCTTCTTGTTGGCAAAGAATGTCTTGATCTCCTTGTACTTGTTGGCGATGATGCTGTCCTTGGATTCTGCAAAGAGCTGATTGAAACCATTGATGAAGTGCATGAAGCGTGTTACTTCCTCATCACCTACTGCGATGTTGCCGGATGTCTCGTAAGCCAGATGCACGTCGTGGTGCTGCTGAACCAGACGGCGGATGGTTCCGCCCATAGAGATAACGTCATCGTCTGGGTGTGGAGAAAACACTACGACACGCTTTGGATATGGTTTGGCACGCTCTGGACGATAGGTATCGTCAGCGTCTGGTTTACCACCAGGCCAACCGGTGATCGTATGCTGCAAGTCGTTGAAAATCTTGATATTAGCATTGTATGCAGAACCATAGAGAGCCAACAGCTCGCTCAGACCATTCTCGTTGTAGTCCTTGTTGGTAAGCTTCAGGATTGGTTTGTCGATCTTCTGGCAGAGCCAAACCAGTGCAGAACGTACCAGCTTGTCTGTCCATTCGCATGATGAAACCAACCAAGGGTGCTCAATACGGGTAAGATGGGCAGCTGCACTCAAATCCAATACCACCTGTGCGTCTGGGTGAGTCTGCAGGAAAGTAGCAGGCAGGGTATCTGTGATGTTGCCCTCTATCACCTTCTGCATAATCTCAGACTTTTCGTCGCCCCATGCTGTCAGGAATACGGTCTTGGCTGTCAGGAGAGTGCCAACACCCATAGTGAGTGAACATGGAGGAACCTGCTCCTTGGTCTTGAAGCTGTTTTCCATCTCCTCGCGTGACATATTGCCGATGAGGATGATACGAGTGAGCGACTGGATGCTTGACCCCGGTTCGTTGGCTGCGATATTACCCATGCGGCCGATGCCGAGGATGGCAACGTCGAGACCACCGAAGGTCTTGATGCGCTGCTCATAGAGGCGGCAGGTGTCCTGTACTGCCTCTTGTGCGATGCTGCCATCGAGGGTGAAGATATTCTGTTCTGCAATATCCACGCGGTCGAGGAAATGCTCCTTGAGCTGGTTGATGCTGCGGATAGAACTGTCCTTGCGGAGTGGGTAATACTCATAGGCATTGAATACTACTACATTGCGGAAACTCAGCTTCTTCTTCTCGTAGCGGCTTACCAATTCATCATATACGGGATTGATAGAGAGGCCTGTGCCCAATGCCATCACGTAGTACTTGCCTTCGTGCTGGGCAGCCTTAATGCCCTTCTCAATGCAGTCGGCAATATGACTACAGCCTTCGCTTACAGATGCGAAGATATCGGTATGAATTTTCTCCATGCGGGATATTTCGGAGTATTCCACGGTCGTCTTAGGCTTGTAGAATTCCACAGGTACCTTGTTGAGTACGATTTGTGAACTAAGATTTAATCTCATAACGTAATATATTTATGTAATGTAATATATTGATAATGTTGGAATTTTCTCTCGGTCTGTTGGAATTTTCTCGGTCGAGGGGTCTTTTAGATATTGTTCTTCTCGATATCCTTGAAGTAGCGGTAGGTTCCCACTTTCAACTCGTCTGTAGCCATTTCATCACAGATGATGATGCCGTGCTTGTGGAGCTGGAGTGCGCTGATGGTCCAAGCCTGTGTAACAGGACCTTCGATGGCAGCGTGGAGAGCCTGTGCCTTGTTGTGGCCATTGCAGAGAATCATCACCTCTCTTGCGTCCATCACGGTGCCTACACCTACGGTAAGAGCCAAAGCAGGAACAGCCTCAGGATCGTTGCCGAAGAAGCGTGAGTTGGCGATGCGGGTGTCGGTGGTGAGAGTCTTCACACGAGTGCGTGAGGTGAGGGAAGAGTAAGGCTCATTGAAGGCGATGTGGCCGTCAGGACCAATGCCGCCGATGAAGAGGTCGATACCGCCTGCAGCCTTGATCTTCTGCTCGTAGCGCTCGCACTCAGCTTCGAGGTCTTCTGCATTACCATTGAGAATGTTGATGTTCTCCTTAGGGCAATCAATGTGATCGAACAGATTCTTTGCCATGAATGAGTGGTAGCTCTCTGGATGAGACTCTGGCAAACCCACGTATTCATCCATGTTGAAAGTAATGACGTGCTTGAATGATACCTTGCCTTCCTTGACAGCCTCTACGAGCGCTGCATACATACCCATTGGGGATGAACCGGTTGGCAAACCAAGTACGAATGGACGCTCTGCTGTTGGAGCGAACTTGTTGATTGTCTCTACTACGTGATTGGCTGCCCAACGTGACAGCTCATCATAATTTTTTTCAATAATTACGCGCATAGTCGTTAGTATTAATGATTTGTTTTTAACTATAAATAATGTATTTATTTAACTGATTTATTTTTGTTGAATCAATTCTAATTTTGTCGCAGCAATGAAACCGATAGTCTTTCTGTCAGACCTTTTCAGCCTTTCTGATAGTTCCCTTTCAGTTGTTCCTGTACGATTCTGTCAGCTGTTCCGGCAGTTCTGCGGACTGCATCCGATGTGGGTCTTCACGAATTTGCAGAACGAGGCATAGTCGTCGAACCCGAACCTTTCGGCTACTTCCTTGATGGGAATATCGGTGTATTTCAACTCAGCCCTGATCTTATCTACTGCATGTTCCAGGATGATGCCGATGGCAGGCTTTCCTGTGTACTGCTTGACAATCTTTGAGAGATATTTCGGACTCACGCATTGCTTGTCAGCATAATAGGCCACGGTGCGATGGCAACCGTTGTCAACTGCCAGGGCATTGGAGAACTCCAGAAAAATCCTGTCGGCACTGTGCCTGTGCTGCGTGGTAATCACGTTGTCGTAGGCAGGCACATGAATGTCGTTGATTACATAGAAGAAGATACTCGCCATCAGACTTTCCTTCAGTTCGTTGCAGTAGTGGTCGTGCCGATTGCTGCGGAAACGCAGAATGTTGACGAACGTACTGATGAAATTGTGGATAATCTTCTGGTTGTAAGATATCAACGGTTTCTGGTTGAGAGCATTGAACATAATCCATGCATCTCGGTTGCTCGTCAGCAGGCGGCGTACTGCCGAGAGGGAATAGCCTACCAACGTGATGAGGCACCTCTCGCTCTTGCGGATGCTGTGAACGATGACGTTGGGAGGAACAAGCAGCAGGTCGCCGGCAAAGAGTTCTATCTTGCGGTCGTCGAAATTCAGGCACAGATTGCCGTCCAGACAGAAGAGCATCATCAGGAAATTGACCTTGATGCTTTCTTCTTCGTCGGGAAATAGCAGCAGGGGAGATGCTACTACATAATCCGGGTCGGAAAAAACCGAATTGCCGTCTTCTTCTGCAAAGTCTTGCAGCTGATAACTTGTTAGTCTGTTGTTCATCATTCTTTTATTGTCGGTGCAAAGTTAATAAAAAAAGAGGGAATTCCATTACACATTTTTCCCCATTATTCTACCTTATACCGCAATATTGAGTAAAAAGGCGTTTTTTAATTCTTTTTTAGGAGAAAAAAAGAAGAAAATGGGGAAAAATATGTAACTCTAAAATGCTTATTTTCCTATTCAAATTTGTCACCTTATTATATATAGTGTATCATTACCTTATTATATATAGTTTCATCGTCTCATTTTATTCAGATAAGGTTGTCTAATATATATAAAGATGTGATTTTATTTGATATAAGTTTGAAATTTGCATAAAATGTGAGCAAAATGTTAGTGTTTTGCCAAAAAATTACTAACTTTGCACCCGCAAACTTATAAATACGATAAAAGAATGGCTAATTTGAGATTTGAGGTTGTAGCCGAGGCCTTTAAGAAAAGACCTGTAGAGGTGGAAGCTCCCAAGGTTCGCCCTTCGGAATACTTCGCCAAGTATGTATTCAACCGCCAGAAGATGTACAAGTATCTCCCATCTGATGTTTACGAGAAACTCATCGATGTGATTGATAATGGTAATCGTCTGGATCGTTCCATCGCTGATGCTGTGGCTGCGGGCATGAAGCTTTGGGCAGAAGAAAACGGGGTAACTCATTATACGCACTGGTTTCAGCCTCTTACCGAGGGTACTGCAGAGAAGCATGATGCTTTTGTGGAGCACGACGGCAAGGGTGGTATGATAGAGGAATTTTCAGGCAAGTTGCTTGTTCAGCAGGAGCCTGATGCCAGTTCGTTCCCTAATGGCGGAATTCGCAACACTTTCGAGGCCAGAGGTTATTCTGCCTGGGACCCAACTTCGCCAGTCTTTATCATCGACGATACGCTCTGTATCCCTACCATTTTTATATCTTATACAGGTGAGGCCCTCGATTACAAGGCCCCACTGCTCCGCTCGCTCCATACACTGAGTGAAGCAGCTACCGAAGTGTGCCATTACTTCTATCCTCAGGTGAAGAAGGTGCAGACCAACTTGGGATGGGAACAGGAATATTTCCTCGTAGATGAAAGTCTCTATTCGGCACGCCCTGACCTGATGCTTACGGGCCGTACCCTGATGGGACACGATTCTGCCAAGAATCAGCAGATGGACGACCACTATTTTGGAACTATTCCTGAGCGCGTGCAGGCATTCATGAAAGATTTGGAAATCCAGGCACTCGAACTCGGCATCCCTTGTAAGACCCGCCATAATGAGGTGGCTCCTAACCAGTTTGAGTTGGCACCTATCTATGAGGAATGCAATCTTGCTGTAGATCACAATATGCTCCTCATGAGTTTGATGAAGCGTGTGGCTCACAAGCACGGTTTCCGTGTACTCTTGCACGAGAAGCCATTTGCTGGTGTCAACGGTTCGGGTAAGCACAACAACTGGAGCCTCTGCACCGATACAGGTGTTCTGCTTCATGCGGCAGGCAAAACTCCTGAGGATAACCTCCGATTTGTAGTGTTCATCGTGGAAACCCTGATGGGTGTGTATAAGCACAACGGTCTGCTGAAGGCTTCTATCATGAGTGCAACCAATGCCCATCGACTGGGTGCCAACGAAGCTCCACCTGCCATCATCTCCTCTTTCTTGGGCAAGCAGCTCACTGATCTCTTAGACCATATAGAAAAGGCAGATAAGGAGGAACTCTTTGCATTGGCAGGCAAGAAGGGAATGGAACTGGATATTCCTGAGATTCCAGAGCTGATGATTGATAATACCGACCGCAACCGTACCTCTCCATTCGCCTTCACCGGAAACCGTTTCGAGTTCCGTGCCGTAGGTTCAGAGGCTAACTGCGCATCTTCTCTCATCGTACTGAATGCTGCCGTAGCTGAGGCGCTCGTTAACTTCAAGGCTCGTGTTGATGCTTTGATAGCAAAAGGTGAGGACCAGACATCGGCTATTATAGATATTGTACGCGAGGATATCAAGACTTGCAAGCCTATCCGCTTCGATGGTAACGGCTATTCAGATGAGTGGAAGGAAGAGGCTCAGAAGCGAGGCTTGGACTGCGAGGCATCCTGCCCAGTGGTCTTTGACCGTTATCTGGACAAGGAAAGCATCGAGATGTTTGCCAAGACCAACGTGATGAGCGAGAGCGAGTTGAAGGCGCGCAACGAGGTGAAGTGGGAAACCTATACCAAAAAGATTCAGATTGAGGCTCGTGTGATGGGCGACCTGAGCATGAACCACATCATCCCAGTGGCAACCCACTATCAGAGCCGTTTGGCGAAGAATGTAGAGGGTATGATTCACATCTTCGGTGGCGAGGAAGGCAAGAAGCTGACTGCCCGCAACGTGAAGATTATCCGTGAAATTGCCGAGCGCACTGAGGCGATAGAGCGTGGTGTAGAGGCATTGGTAGATGCCCGCAAGGTAGCCAACAAGATAGAGAGCGAGCGAGAGAAGGCTGTAGCTTATCATGATACCGTGGCTCCAAAGATGGAGGAGATCCGTTATCAGATAGACAAGCTTGAACTCCTCGTTGCCGATGAACTTTGGACTTTGCCAAAGTATCGTGAGCTGCTGTTTATCAGATAATATTTCCTGGATTAGGAATTGAGATAATAAAAAAAGAGTGCATTGTTTGTTACAGTGCACTCTTTTTTTGTTCCGTGAATATGGTAAAGTAGGTTAAAAGTAATATAAAGAACGTGAGGAAGTTTGTTTCGTTACTTGTTTTTTAGTACTTTTGCCCCATAATTATGGATTCAAGTGTGGAAAATGTGGAGAATTACACAAAAAAGGTATCAAAAATGTGTAGAATTCCACATTTCCCCCACTTCGATGAAATATATGGTTCATCACGCATCTCTCACGATTTCGGCTTCATCCCTCACGATTTCGGCCATGGTATATTGCAAAAAACTTAGTTTGCTATCGAAGCAGGCTTCATTGGTCATTGAAATAGGCTTCATTTGACGATGAAGTAAGCTTCATTTCAAATGTGTAGTGTGAAGTAGAATGGCATCTATAAAAAATAAGCTCCCTTGACTAAGAAATGCCAAGGGAGCTTTATCATTTTATGACTTCATACAACTTCATATTACTTCACAATAACCTTGATGGTCTTGCCATTTGAAAGTTTCACAAGATTGATACCCTTCATAGGAGCATTCAACTTCTGGCCATCGATGGTATAGCGGCCTACCTCTTTCACCTCATTCCAGTTGATAACGTTAGAAATGCCGGTAAGGTCACTATCGCCAACTGCTACCATGTTGGTGTTATCTACCCAGAGATCGTTCATGGCAGAAGCAAGAGCGGTCTTGCCATCTACCTCCTTCTCTGTCATTGGACGGCTGACGAACGCAATGATATGCATGTTCTGGCTCTTCCAAGCATCATCAAGCTCTACCTCATAGTCGTTCTCGTAGCTGTTGCCATTGGTCTGGAGAGCATCACCGAGAGTGCCAGTCACAATCTTGCGCAATACATGGTTGTGAGTGTACCTAGGCTTTGCAATGGAACCACCAGAGTTCTGCTTACCGATTACCTTATCCTCTGTAAGATAAACGGTGAGGCGGGCATCATCACCAATCAACTTCTGGTAGCCGTTGATGAGCTTACCCATAACCTTGATGGTCAACTTGCCTGTTGCGTCATCAAGCTTAGAGTCGATACCAACGGTAGAGAATGATGGATAATAGGTAGCAGACTCGTTGATGATAGTGTTGAGCATGCTAACAACATTATCCTGGTCGCTTGCATCCTGAGCAGCCATGTTCACTGTCAAAGCCTTCTCGTAATTGATGACATCATTATCGTAGAAGTATCTGTTGAACGCACCGGAACCATCAGATGGAGTAGAGTAGTAAGCCAACTTGTTAGCCTCTGGTACAGTGAATACATCTGATAGTGTTTCTACAGTTCCATCTTCGTTTTGCTGCTGGCTTTCTCCATGGATAGAAACGATGGCAAGGTCGTCGTCTTCACGAGCCTTGGCTGTCTTGGTGAGTACCGCGTCTGCAAAGAAGGTATATTTTGACATCTGGCATGCGTAGAACTCTACCAGGTTCTTGGTGCGGTCGAAGTTGTCCTTATATACCTTAAACTTGGTGGTCAACTTATCGTTGGTCAAGTCGCCCTCTGGTTCTTTTCCTTCTACCAGTACAGGATATACTGTTACCTCATGTTCGCCAATAGCCCAATCCTTGTTGATAGGAAGTCCTACTGGAATATTGGAATAGTCGGCATTGGTGATCTCTCTGAAATTGTCACCGACATTATCTTTGTTGTATGTGAAAGTACCCATTTTCTCGCCATCCACCTCAATGCCGAATTTTACGTTTGTGATGTTGTCACGTCCGTCATTGTGGCAAGTGAAGGCTACGCCTGTCTTTGTGTCGTTTTTCACAAATGGTGACATGGCTATCTTGTCCATTACCAAGTCGTGGATGATGAAGTTGCCGTCTTCCTTCTCGATGATGAGCTGGATCATGAGGTTTGAACCGTCAGTTCCGAGGTAGATAGGCTGCCATGCCCAGCTACTTTGGTCGTGCTTGCCATCTACGTCACCATAAGCCAATGCGCCGCAAGTTCCTGCATAGGTACCTGATGAGGCAATAGGATAGCCTGCATCTGCACTCATATTGCTTGGTGTGAAATCGTAGTATGGCAACAAGCCGTCGAAGTTCTTTGTATCAATCTTATATGGCTCATCAAACCAAACGTAGTTCCAGTGTGCTACAGTTGAAGGCACTTCCTTTGATGCCAGGATGTCGCCTACATAAGGAGTATTGTTCTCTATCTTCACGTGGCAGACACCCACCTTGCTTGCGCCGATAGGAATGTTGACATAGAAGCGGGCACCTACAATCTTGCAGCCCTCGAATTTCTTGAATGCATCGCTATAGAAAAGTGTACCCAAAGAGATGGCTCCTTGTGTATCTGCTGGGAATGTAGCTGGCCATACATAGCTCTCGTCGTAGCTATAGTTGATGTATCGCTGGTTGTCGGCGATGTCAGAACCTGCTCTTGTTGCTACTTTCTTGGTTGAATTCTCAACCTTTTGTGGAGCAGATGTCTCTGCCCAATTCTGGGAGGAAGCATTCATGTTGATGTGCTTCATGCTCTGGGCATTGGCAGTCATTGCCATCATGGCAAGAGCTGCTGTCATCAAGTAAATATTTCTCATATTTCTTTTTGTCTTAAATTGTTATTCTTGATGTGGTGCGGTGATACACCGCACCCACTAAACTTACTTCTTAACGTAAACCTTCTTTGCGGTTCCATCTGTAAAGGTCACGATGTTGAGACCTTCGAAAGGAACATTGCTCTTTTCGCCAAGGACATTGTAGTAAGCCTTTACTTGCTTGTCGGAAAGCACGATGTTGCTGATGCCCGATGTTGAGCCTTCAGCCACGTAGACCTCATCGATAAAGAATGCGTCTGATGCAAAGGTAATCTTTACTCTTCCGTTGGCTGTAATCTTTGTAGAACACTCGTTCCATTTGCCTGGCTCCAGCTTGAAAGTTGCCGTCTCTACAGTTCCGTTGCTGACAGTTACGGTCATTGTCTTGCTTGACAGATCGTAAGGGGCAGCCTTGAATGTAAGAGTTACATCGCCATTGATCTTGATCTCAGGAGAGGTGAAGGTGATGTTGGTGGCACTTCGCTTGCCTACACGGGCACACTGGAAGCCTCCCTTATAGGTCTGTACATTAGATGTCCAGCCGTTCTTGTCTGGTGAGAATGCACCGTTGGCAAAGATGCTGGCGTTGCCGCTTGTATAGAAGCCCTTGTCGTCGTTACCACCTGTACCGAGGCACTTGTCGAATGTTTCCTGGAAGATATAATTCTGCTCTGATGCAGTCTTGTTCAGGTTCTGGAAAGTGAATGAGGCTGTGCCGTCAACAGCGATAGCCATATCTGATAGGATGATGTTCATCAACTTGGTACCGTCGGTGTTCAGATTGTAAGTCTTGCAGGCAGGGGTGGTGTTGTTTGCCAGACGATTCTTGTTGCCGTAAGGCCATGGGTCGTTCTCTTCATTCTTGTCGCTCTTTATGTTGTCAGCAGGGATGAGGGTGATACGTTCATGGTCGTTGATACCAGACATCATGGAGTTTGGAATATTGTAATTCCATGCCTTCAGGTTGTAGTCGATGTGGTTGATGATGATGCCCGATCCTGCAAGCCCTGCGTCCCAACCTTTCTGCTGTCTGTTCTCTATCAAGTAATACTCGTCAGAATTGTTAGGATTCTTGAAGATGTAAGCATCGCCGCCCTCTGCAAGGGGTTTCATGCCTGATACTGAAGTATTCTCCTTCAGCTCGATAGGAGTAATCCAGCCTGCGGCATACTTCTCGTAAGCTGTATATCCGGCAGGAGTAAAGCCGTTGCCATTGTAGTTGCCCTGGCACATCAAATCCCAGGTTCCCATACCATACAGGCCAGTGTAGTTTACATCGTATGCATCAGGATAGCCGAAGCAATGAGAGAACTCATGGCAGATAGTACCGATACCGTCCACCTCGTTGGATGTAGATAGCTCGTTGGAACATGCATAGTTTATCAGCGTCTTGTTGCCGCACTTCACAGGGCTTGTCATTCTTCCCTTGTGTGGCCAGATGGTGTTGTCACCTCCGCCAGTAGCCTCGCCACGTCCGGCATAGACCACGAAAACCATCTCCATCTCTCCGTCTCCATCCCAGTCGTATGGAGAGAAGTCGATGCCTTCTGAGGCAGCCTTGCCCAGACATCCGGAGATCATCGCCTGTACGTTCACGTCCTGCTGCTCTCCTTCGTTCTTGCCATAATAGGCTTGTTCGCCGAGGGTATAAGGACCCATTACGTCGAAGTTCATCTCAAACTTGCCGTTGCTCTGTGCCTTGAAGTAGTCGGCCACGCTACCCTTGAAATTACCCTCGCTGAACCCTTGCTCGTTGGCAACACGGTTGTAGAATGCCTTAGGGTCGTTCATGGTGAACTTCTTGTCGGAGAACTGAGCCAGCAGGATGAGACACTTCTTTTTGCCGGTGTAAGAAACGCCTCTTGTGAGGCTTGTGCTTCCATTGGCACCAGCAAGGAGGTTCTTCTTAATGATGTTGTCAGGGCAAGCCTGCTGGCGCATCACTTGGGCGCGAGTCCGTAGCTGAGCCATGTTGGCAGGCTTCAGTCCGTCGGATGTGTCGTAAGAATAGCGGTTGCCATCTTTGTCCTCCCAGAAGTGGAGGAACTCATCGCCACATAGCTGAACCTGGACAGTCTGTCCAGTCTTCAGCGTAAATGTCTTCCATATGCCACGCTTGGCAGGTACTGCATGGATAGCAGTACCAACCATTAACATGGACAAGATGAATAGCAGTTTCTTCTTCATAAAACGTAATTGTTAATTGTTGTTTTATCTCTAACTTTACTTCGCTCTGGTCAACTTGATGTTCGTCACGCGGAAGAATTCGGCATACTGGCCGCTGATCAAAGCATAGGCAAACAGATACTTGCCTTCCTCGAAGGTAATCTCCTTGCAGTCGTCAGACCATGTACCCTTGATAGGTGTAGTGGTGAGCTTGCCGTTTTCGAGGTTACTCAACAGGATGTTGACCTTTCCGATTCCGTTGCCAGCGTCGAAGTCCTCGATGAAGTTGTACTTCATCAGGTTGTCGAATGCCACATAGCCCTGCTTGGTTGCCGCATCGTAGTGGTAAGACAGTCTTGCGGTTGAAGAACTCATGGCCATGCCTGTCATGTACAGGGTGTTGTTGTAGTCGCCCTCGTCTTCATTGCTTGCACCAATGATTTTCACTACGGAAGTCATGGTCTCGCCGGTATAGCTTACGCCTGTGAGTACCCATTTGCCCTGCAACTTCTCGTAGATGTTGGCATCGTTGTCCTTCAGGGAGACCATCGTGGTAGCGTTGCCTATCTTTGCACCTTTGGCAGAGACGATGGTAATCTCGAAAGTACGATCTTCGTTGATATCCTCGTCATCTACAGGCTCTACTTCAATGTGTGCCGTGCTGTCGGAGATGTTGATGGTCTTGTCTGTAATATAATAATGTACGTCTTCCTTGGCAGGGTTGCTGCCCACCTCTTTCACCTCTACAGTGACATACACATTGCCATTGGTCTTGCCAGTCACCTTGATAGGCACATTGGTCAGTCCCTGGCTCTCCTTGATGTTCATGGTGGCATTCTCCATGCTTACGGTCACGTCGGAAGCCGTGTTCCATGAGTCATCGTCGCTGGAGCAGGCACCGAAGAAAGCGACTACGGCCAGCAACATGAATAATTTGATGTATTTCATATCCGAATGAATTCTTGTTTATTACTTCGTTTGATTAATAACCTGGGTTCTGCTGTCCCTTCAGAATTGGGTTGGCATCCAGCTCGGCCTTTGGAATAGGCCAAGTGAGGCGATAGTCGTTGGCTTTATATTGTATCGCCTTACCCTGCTTCACGATGATTTTGTCCAGCGTCTCGTTCTCCTCGTGGAGTGACACACGCTTGAAGCCCTTTCCATAGCGGCGGATGTCGCTCATACGCATGCCTTCGCCGATGAACTCACGCTCACGCTCCTCTTCTACAACCTTGAGGAATGTGGTTGGCTCAGAATAGGTCTGAGGCTCATAGTCCACGATACGATTGTTGAGGAATGTGTTGAGATATTTATTGGCATCCTCCATGTGGTTCAGCCTTGCTTCTGCCTCTGCGGCGATGAGGTACATCTCAGAGAGACGGAATGGCTTGCTCATATTCATGAGGTTGTTGTTGCTGCTGGTGCGAAGTTCTGAGTTACCAGGGAACTTGTTGAACACGTATGCCTCATAGTTGCTACCTTCCACCTGAAGGTTCTCGTAGAGTTTCAAGAATACTTCGGCACGAATGTCACCCTCGTTCATCCACAAGAGGTCAAGTGTGCCATAGGTAGGAATGTAATCTGCCTTGGTCTCCGACTCGCTTACGAAAGGAGTGGCGTTGCAGCCGCCAAGTTCTGTAGGAGTCATGTTGGGACGGAAGATGATTTCCGTACCTTCGTCGTTGGTCCATAGCTTGGCATAGTCCTTGATGGTGGTGAGTTTGTACTTGCCACTGTTGATGACAGCCTCGGCATACTTGGCTGCGTTTTCCCAGTCGCCCTTCACCAGGGCAACGCGAGCTTGAAGTGCTCTTACGGTCAGGGAATGGATGTAAGCCAAAGGCTGACTTTCCTCTTTTTCTACTGTCACCCCCGACTTCTCATAGGCCGCCAGTCCTTCATAAGCCTTCTGCATATCTTCCTCTATGAGGGCGAAGGTCTCATCCAGGGTAGAGCGGCTTGGATAGTCGGCGAGGTTACCCGTAGGGTTGTATTTGGTTGACAAAGGAAGTCCGCTTGCAGCCTTGCTTGGGTTGCACTGAGTATATGACTGGCAGAAATGGTCTGCCAACCAGAAGTATAGGTAGGCGCGCACGAAGTGGGCTTCTGCTGCATAATGGGCGAAAGCCACCTTGTCGTTTGCGCTGAAAGCGTCGCTTGCCGTCATGCTGGCGGCGTGGTCCATAATGGCATTGGCGGTGGCTATGGTAGAGTAACAGCCACTCCACTTGTTGGAAATGTCACCATCTGATATGGTGATGGTACCATTGGAGAATGTACCAATGCGGTTACCATTGCTGATCAAGCCATGGAACTCGTCCATCTGGATGTCGGACAAGTAAAGCCAGGTGCCCGATGTTACTCCTCTCATGCTGGCATAGAGAGAATTGCGGAACTGGCGAAGATCCTTCTCCTTTTCGATGGCAGTCTGGTCGTCCAGAGAACCGTATGGAGCCTGGTCCATACTACAAGATGTGAACGCCATCGCACACAGAAGCATCAATGAAAAATATATCTTCTTCATAATTCTTTTCTGATAATACTTTTATTTAGAATGTTAACTCTGCACCAATCACGAACTGGCGGGTGTTTGGATAGTTGAACTGAACGACATTCTTGTCTGGCTCAGGGTCATATCCGTCGAATGGAGTGATGGTAAAGAGGTTGCGAGCTATACCAAATACTCTGATGTCCTTGATGTAGTGTACAGCCTGCATCCATTTCTTAGGCAACTGATACTGAAGGGTCAGCGTCTTCATGCGCAGGAACGATGCGTTGCTTATGGTATGGCTGTCCAGGTAGATTTCGTAGCCGTAGGCTGGAATGTCTGTCACCTGTCCAGGTGTGGTCCATACGTTCAGCATATCTACACACTGGTTGTAGGTGGTACCCTGATTGGCGTTCTTGGTGAAGTAGTCGTCGTTTACCATCATGTACTTGCCCGATTGCCAAGCAAAGTCAGCGATGACGCTGAAGCCCTTCCATGTGAAGTTGGTACCAAAACCACCAAGCCATGGGGCGTAACGGTTCTTGCCCAGGAATACGGAGTTGTTGGTCTCGTCATACACCTTGGTGATGTTGCCGTTCTTGTCGTACCACATAGGCTCTCCTGTACGAGAATCTACGCCTGCATAGCGTACCTTGTAGAACTCACCTAAGGCATGACCTACCTCCAGTTTCAGACCTGTGCTGGTAAGCTCGTATTCATTGCGACCAGCGAACAGTTCTGTGATTTCGTTCTTGTTGTAGCCGATGTTGGCTGATACTGTCCAGCTCATGTCCTTGGTCTTGATCAAGTCCACGTTGACGGTTGCCTCGAATCCCTTGTTGACCATTGAACCGATGTTACCCATACCGGATGTGAAACCTGTAGTCATAGAGTAAGGAATCTCCATCAGCATGTCGGTGGTCTTGTTGCGATAGAAGTTGGCATCTACTGTGACACGGTTGAAGAGTCCGAAGTTCAAGCCGATGTTCAGCTTACCCACCTTCTCCCAAGTCAGCTTGTCGTTGCTTGCCTGGGTGATATCGATAGAACCCTCGCCATTGTAGTTGCTGCCCGAACCGAAGAGTCCGTAGAAGTCGTAAGAGCCGGCGCCAGAGTCGTTACCTGTAGTACCATAGTTGGCACTGATGGTGAGGTCGTCCAACCATTTCACTGTGCGCAGGAAGTTCTCTTTCTTGGCGTTCCATTTCAAGCCTACAGAGCCGAATGTACCCCAGCGATGCTTAGGCGCAAACTTAGAGCTGCCATCGAAACGGAGAGATGTATATACGAAGTACTTCTCCTTGAAATTGTATTCTGCTGTGCCGAAGAGAGAATTGGCAACCTCCTTTGTACGGCTATCTATCTGGTCGGCAGGAGAGATGGTAGTTGCTGTGTTCAGCGTCATGCGGCGTGGGTCTGTCTGACCGGTTGTGAGAATGCCGAAGCTTCTGCCCTTCTGTATGCGGGTCTCCTCGCCTAAGAGGACGTTCACATAGTGAGGACCGAAGTTGTGACGAAACTCTGCTGTATGGGTCAAGGTGTAAGCGTAGTAGCGCTTGAGGCTTGCTGACACACCACCTGTTCTGGCGTTAATCACCTGTCCCATTGGAGTGGTGAACTTATCGTATGGGAGGCTCGTTCTGTCGGAAGTGAGATCGTAGCCGAACATAGACTGCAAGGCTGTGAATGTCAATCCCTCGATTGGAGTGAACTGTTCGTTCAAAGAAAGGTTGACGGTTATGTTCTTGTTAGCCTGTGTCGTGTTCTTGGAATAGAACCAAGGCATTGTGAACTGCGAATAGAGAAGTCCTTCTGCACGATTGCCCTTTACTATGTTGCCAGCTTCGTCGAAGCTATAATAATAAGGTGTATCATAAGGCAAAGCCATCTTGGATGCTACCAGAGGGTTGGTTACGTAAATCTGGCTGTTGTCCGCCCACTGGCTGTTTTGGCTGTAGTCCTGTACACCGAAGTTGGAGCTGAAACCTAACTTGAAGAATTTATTCAAGCGAGAGTTGATGCGGGCTGCCAAGGCACTGCGGCGCATCTCGGAATCCTGTATCAAGCCATCTTCCTGATGGTGGTTGAATGACACGTAATAGTTCATGGTCTGTCCACCGCCCTGCAATGTGGCATTGATGTCGGATGTTGGAGCAGAATTGTCTATCATCTCATCGCGCCAGTTGGTGCTGATACCATACTTGCTCACCAAGTTGCGGATGTTGTCGCTCACTGGCTGACCAATCATGTCGCGGAACTGGATGTACTGCTGAGAGTTCATCATCTCCTCACCCTTGCTGGTAGCAGAAGAGATACCATATTGTGCCTTTACGGTGAGCTGAACCGACTCGTTGTACTTAGCCTGCTTGGTAGTGATGACAATTACACCATTGGCAGCACGAGAACCATAGATAGAGGTTGATGCAGCATCCTTCAATACGGTGATGTTGGCAATATCTGATGGGTTCAATGTGCTGAAGAAGCTTGCGGTGATAGGAGAACCATCGAGAATGAACAAAGGCTGGTTGGAAGAACCGATAGAGTTGACACCACGCAGACGGATCTGTGCTGACTGTGAAGGGTCACCGGCAGATGACAGGACAGACAAACCAGATACCTGACCTGCAAGAGCATCAGTAAAGTTAGGGGTTACGACCGTTTCCAACTTCTTTTCTCCGATATTGGAAATAGCACCAACTACAGATCCCAACTTCTTGGCAGCACCATAACCAGTAACGATTACCTGCTCCAGTACCTGCGTGTCAGGATCCAAAACAACCTGCATCTTCTCTGATGCCTTTAATTTCTTTGTCACCATGCCGATGTAACTGAACTCAAGCTCTGCTTTGTTGCTTTCAACATCCAGAGTGAAGTTACCATCGATGTCGGTAACAGTACCAGAAGTAGTACCCACAATCTTGACAGATGCACCGATAATCGGTGAACCGTCTTCTGAAGAGGTTACTACACCAGAAACGTGAGTTTGTGCCAACGCCATTCCCAAATTAAGGAAGACGCAAGCAATAAACATCATGAGTCTTTTTTCCATAGATCTCTTTTTTCTTTTTATTGTTATTACTTACTATTTTTAAAGTGTATTCTACTAATTTTTTTCGTTATATCTGACCCTTTCCGAAGGGACATCGCTTTAAACGGTGCAAAATTAAGCATTTTTTATATTCCTTCCAAATGTTTTTGTGAAAATATAAAATAAAAGCTATATTATTCTAATAACTTGACGTTTTATAAGGGAAAAATGGATGAAAAATCATATTTTTAGTGTTTATTGAACTTTTTTGTAAGGAAAAGTTGGTTTTATGTAGTTTTTATGTAGAAAATCTTGTGAGTTTCGGGATAAATTATTACCTTTGCCGCCAAATGAGAGGAAAATTAACGCTAAAGGTGCGTGATGAGTTACGAATAATAAATTTAAATATCATAATTTAAAAAGTCGAAAGTATGAGAAAAGTTTTACTTTTTGCGACAGCATTGTGCCTTTCTTCTGCAGCAATGGCACAGACATCTATTGAGTCAGCTCTCGATGCCAAGAAGGGTGAGAATACCTATAAGGTAGAGAGCAGTGAGGCTAAGAACACTTATTGGAAGTTTACAGCAGACAAGAACTATCTTGCCAAGGTATCTCCATTGTCTGGATCAAGCAATGTTCCTACTGTATTTACATCAGTAGAAGGAACAGACTCGCTCACCCTGGGTGGTGCGGGCTTGAAGTATCCTTCTAAAGCGTATGCCTTGGAAAAGGGTAAGACCTACTACTTCATCATGAACATGACGGGTGAGTCGGGCTTCAACCTCGACTTGTCTGAGATGTCTTCTTATGGCAAGGGCCTCTCTCAGGACAATCCTGCCGAGTTGAAGGTAGGTGAGGAGTTGTACCTGGGTAATCCGCTGGGTGCTCAGTATGAGAACACTACTGCCTATGTTACCTATACAGCAGAGAAGACTGCGCAGCTTCAGCTCGCTTTCTCAAGCTATGTTTCAGGTGCCAATGTGAATGGTAATTATGCTTCTACAAACTATGATCAGGCTACAGGCGGATATGTACTGAAAGTGAGCGTAGAGAAGGGTAAGACTTATACCATCGCACTGAATCTTCAGGGTAGTGTCGTTACAAACTCTAAGCTCGTAGAGGTGAAGGCTGGTTCTCTTGAGATGCCATTCGCCTTGAACGAGGGTGAGAACAAGGTACCTGCCGAGAAGGGCGACTACTACTTTACTTATACTCCTACCAAGACGGGTTATCTGAACATCTCCAGCGATGCTGTGCTTGCTGGCGGTCAGGTAAAGGTATATTCCAACTTGAACAATATCACCTATCAGCAGGTAGCGGCTTCTTCTGAGCCTGGTACCTATAATGTTCGCGTTGAGATTCCTTATACAGGTACTACCTATTATATTGTAGTGAACAAGTTGCAGGATTCTGCTGCCGAGGATGTAATCAAGGCAGAAATGCAGGCCTACCAGCCAGGTGAGACTGTGAATACAGCCTTCGAATTGACTGAACTCCCTGTAGAGAAGACTTTGCCTAGTGCCAAGGGTACCTATTATTATAAGCTCACGGTTCCTGCCAACACAGAGAAGTTTGTTACGGTTGAGACTGATGCCAATCTCGATGCAGCTACTTCTATCATCTTCTACAACCAGCAGAATGGCGAGTATGGTGCTGCTACTGTAAAGGATGGCTTGCTGAAGACTTACGTTGGTGGCCAGTCTTACGAGATTACTTATATCCTGAAGGTTACAGCCAATGAGGATAATCCATTGGCATTCAAGGTTTCATATCTGGATGTAGAGAAGGGTTCTCTTGCAACAAACCCAGCTGAAGCTGTGGAGGGTGAAAACGAAATCACCGTAGAGGGCACAGAATACTTCAAATATACAGCTACCAAGAATGGCAAGCTCAATGTGGAGGTTGAACCAGGTGTTACCGTCAGCTTCCCTAAAGGTACAGGCCAGTGGGATGGTGAATACACAGCCATCAACAAGGGTACCGACTTCTTTATCGAGGCTACTGCCGGAACCACTTATCTGATTAAGGTATCTGGTGCAGCCCAGGGTACAACCATGTATCTGGAAGAGAAGGAGTTCGCTGCCGGTGAGTCTCGCACCAACCCTATCGTCATGGAGGATGATGAATATACATTCACCAAGGCAGGTGCTGCTGACCTCTGGTTGCAGTATAACGTAACTGAGGATGGTGTTCTCGACTTCGCCTGCGACCAAGGCTATAATGGTGGCAGCGACCGCATCGAAATCTTCAAGAATGAGGAGCCATACGGAACTACCATGATGGGTACTGAGAACTTTGGTAGTGTTTCAGTCACCGTATATAAGGGTAAGGTTATCGTTAGCAAGGGCGATAAGCTCTATATCCACTGCGTTATCGCAGGTAAGGTTACCGGTAGCAAGATCAAGTTTACCAAGCATGAGGCTGAGCCAGGTGAAACTGTAACCAATCCATTGGTTATCACCAAGGGTAAGACCGTAACAATTACAGGTGCTTCCCGCAGTACTCCTGTATGGATGAAGGCTTCACTCCCTGCTGGTACAACCACCTTCCGTCTGAGCGGTTACTTGATGACTGCCCTCTATAACAGTCTGGAGGATGCCAAGAATGGCGCCAATGCCGAGGAGGTAAGAACCAATTACGTACAGCTGCCTGATGGCTCTTACGTTTATGAGTTTACCAAGGAGATGAAAGCAGCTGGTGATGTTTACTTCCAGTTTGTTGATTCATACGGTGCTACCGACTTCACATGGATGAATAACGATGCAACTGGCATCTGGAACATCGAGGCAGCTGGCAACAGCAAGGTATCTATCTTCAAGATGGATGGTACTCAGGTAGACCAGATTTCTGGCAATGGTGTATATATCATCAAGTCTAATGGTAAGACTAAGAAGGTTGTCATCAAGAAGTAATGGGTCTTAGCATGATGGCGCATATATAATATAAAAAAGGTGCAAGTGGGGTACAAAAACTCCGCCTGCGCCCTTTTTTCGTCAAAATGCCACTTGCTTTAGGCCTGTTGTTACAACAGAAAAAGAGAAGAGAATTAAGCATTTATTAATAATACACATTAAAAAACGAGAAAACTATGAGAGGTCTCAAAAGACTGCTTTTGGCTTCCGTATTGTGTGCGGGATATACCCAAGCCACTTGGGCTATCAAGGCATATCCCCATCCAATCATGATGCGGCAGCCTGACGGCACCACCTTGTTGGTAAGAATACAAGGTGATGAGAATTTCCACTTCGTTACTACCACGGATGGATTTCTCCTGAACAAAGACAAGAAGGGTTATTTCTGTTACGTGGATTACGACAAGAAAACCCAGAAGAAAGTGATGACCAAGCAGAGAGCACACAATGTGGATGTGCGCTCCGACAAGGAGAAGAAACTCCTGGAGTCACTGATCAGTGCGAAAGATGCCACTGCCGACATCTTGAGCGGAACCCCTATCATGAAGAAGGCGCCTAACAAGTTCCTGAGCCGCCGTATCGTGGCTCCCCACAAGTATGCTGTTGAAACACGAAGCGGCGAAGCTGCTGTCAAGGAATCGCAGTATCTGGTGGTCCTGGTTAACTTCCAGGATAGCGTATTGCGCCACACCCAGCAGGACTTCGACCACTGGCTGAACCAGCCTGGCTACAGCGAGAACGGTGGTACGGGTAGCGTGAAGGATTACTACCGCGACAATTCCATGGGTCAGTTTATCCCTAACTTCAAGGTAGTGGGGCCATACACCCTTTCCAAGCCAACAGCCTACTATGGTGGCAACAGCAGCGACACCAACGGTACTGATACCAACCCACGCGACATGGTGAAGGAGGCTGTGGAACTCGCCAAGAAGAACAATCCTGATATGGATTTCCGCCAGTTTGATAACGATGGCGATGGCATCATGGACAACTGCTACGTAATCTATGCCGGATATAGCGAGGCAAGTACTGCCAATGATGATGATATCTGGCCACACAGCTGGTATCTGGACGACAACACCACCATCGATGGCGTGCTGATTCACGACTATTCCTGCTCTGCCGAGCTGGTAGGTATGCCTGGTACTCCTGTAGTTCCATCTATGGATGGTATCGGAACCTTCACCCATGAGTTCGGCCATGTGCTGGGTCTCAAGGATATGTATGATACCGATGATACCAGCAATGGTAAGGGTATCGACCCAGGTGCCTACAGCCTTTATGCTTCAGGTAGTTACAACAACGACAGCCGCACTCCTCCTTGCCTGATGGCATTCGAGCGTATGCAGCTGGGCTGGATGAAGGAAGGCGAGGACATCGTAGAGGTGAAGAACCCTGAGGATGTTACCCTCACTACCATCGCCGACAACAAGGCGCGCTTCATCAACTGCCAGCCAGACCGTACACCAGGTACAGGTATGGAGTGGTTCATCCTGGAAAACCGCCAGCAGACGGGTTGGGACAAGTATATCCCAGGTCATGGTCTGCTCATCACTCATTACGACTATACCGATGAGATGAAGAAAGACTGGTGGGATATCAACGGACCAAACAACAGCGCCAAGCATCGCTGCATGTATATCGTGCCAGCCGACGGTATCGACAACGAGGTGACCCGTAGCGGCGATACCTATCCAGGTAAATCTGCCAATACATCTTTCACAGATACCACCACACCTAATTCCCTGAATTGGGAGAAGGAACCGGTTAACGTGCCTATCACCAATATCATGGAGCAGGACGGCAACGTGATGTTCCAGGTTAATGGCGGTACCAGCAAGTGGAACTTCATCAAGACACTTGTGCCAGAGAAAATTTACGATACACAGGCAACCTTCAAGGCAAATGTCGAGAGCAACAAGGTAGATGTGGACGAGGTAGGCTTCTGCTGGAAGGAAGGCGCTTCTGCCGACCCAACCCTCAGCGATGGCGTGAGCGCAGCAGGAAAGGTGGAAGATATCAAGAATGCTTCTTTCACAGCCAAAGGCCTGCAGCCGGGAACCACCTACAGCGTACGCTCCTACATGAAGATGAGCGATGGCAGCATGGTATATGGTTCACCGGTTCCATTCACCACCGAGTGGGCATACGCTAACGTAACGCTCAACACCCCATTCTACCAAGACTTCAAGCAGTGGAGCGACGGAAATCCTGACGGTTGGAAAATCGTAGATAACAACGGCGACGGTACCACATGGTTCCAGGACGAAAACCAGGGAGCTGTCCACTACTCACTCAACTATTGGAACGACGCAGATGACTACCTCATCGGTCGCCGCCGCATCCATGTGCCGGAGAAGGGAACCCTGTTCTTCACACGTGGCGTAATAACCCAAGAAGGTGGTGCTATCGGCGTAGAGAACCTGGACGTATTGGTATCTACCAAGACTAACGATATCAACGACTTCCACGTAGTAAAGCGTTTTTCTTTTGCCGATTACTTCGGCGCACAGCACATGGAGGAGGTAGATCTGAGCCAGTTTGTCGGCAAGGACATCTACGTAGCCTTCCGTGTATGCTCAGATAGGTTGCAGAACGACCTCTGGCTCTGGGACGTGATGGTGACACAGAAGCTCGACACGCCACAGAACGTGAAGCTTGAGCGCACTGCTGACAACATGCTCACCGCATCATGGTCGCCAGTGGCTGGTGCAACAGACTACTATCTGTGTCTGGCAAGAGAGACCACGAAGACCAACTCCGTGTCTGAGTTCACGCCAATCGATTCATACCAGAACGTGAAGGGTAACGTGGTATTGGGCACAGGATCCGTAGAGTTCCGTGGCAGCGGCTCCGTCACCACACAGGATTGTCCAGAGGGTATCACGGGCTGCAACTTCATCGTCACCACATCCGGTCCTCTCGGTACGTCAGAACTTTCCGTGGAGGGAACCCAGGACGGCAAGACATGGACCGCCGTAGGTGCCAAAATCAGCCTGAAGGAGTATGACTCCGAGGGTCAGGAAGAACAGTACAAGGACTACCTGGAGGGCAAGAAGTACAGACAACTGCGCTTCAACTTCAAGCATGGTGGCAGAAACGGACGCATCAAGTACCTCACCCTCATCTACAACGATGGCAAGGAATACGAGAAGTTGGCTGCCGGTTCTGTAGGAAATGCCACAGCGGTGCCTATCAAGAACAAGGAAGACGGCGAGTACGATGAGGGCAAGTACCGTGTATGGGTATCATCCGGCTGGAACGGCCTCTACTACGACGAGTCTGTCCCTGCCTACTACCAGGCAAGCACTTCCACAGCCATCACCGACGTGATAGGCGATTCTGGCATCAGCTTCAGTGTGAACGGCGGCAACGTACAGGTGAACGGCATCAAGCCAGGCTACACCGTAAACTGTGTTTCGGCAGCCGGCATACAGCTCTTCTCTGGCGTGGCTAACTCTGGCAGCATGAGCTTCCAGGCACCTGCGGGTACAGGCTTTGCCGTCATCGCCGTATCGGGCGAGGGAAAGACGTATCGCACCAAGATTATCATCAGATAATCGTGCAAGTTTTTTAATAATAACTCATAGCATCAAATAGAACATTTATGAAACATTATAAATATTCTGCCATCTTGTTGGCGGCAATGACCTGCGGAGCTGTATGGGCTTCGGTGGATGCGCTGACTGATGGAAAGAAGGGTGAAGGCGAAAAGGTGAAGCCATCGGAGAATTTCGTGGCTCAGTCTCGCAAGGCACCTGTCGTTCGCTATACCAAAATGAAGGTGGAAGGCAATGCCGAAGGTGTGCCTTACGGACTCCAACTGATGGGTGTGAACGACAAGACGGTGAAGTTGAGCTGGATTTCACCAGAAAAGACCGATGGCTACTTCGATGATTTCGAGAATCATCAGGACTTTGCCATCAATTCAGCTGGTAACGTGGGCTGGTCGTATATCGACGCCGATAATAACAATACCTATACCTGGCAGGCTTGTACCTTCCCAACTCAGGGTCAGAAGATGGCTTTCGTGGTCGTGAACCCTTGGGAAACCTCTCCTGCGGTGAACGAGAATCCAAATTTTCAGCCTTATTCTGGCAAGAAGATGCTGGTGGATTTCAGTTCTATCGACGATAAGAACAACGACTACATCATTTCGCCAGAGTTGAACTTCGACCGGGACTTCCAGTTTAGTTTCATGGCTCGCACTTACAAGATCGAGGGCGACAACTTTGCCGCTGAGCGTGTTCGCGTAGGTTATTCTACCACCGGCAAGCGTCCTTCCGACTTCAAGTATGTGAACGAAGGTCCATACGTGGAACTGCCTGCGGCTTGGACACTCGTGAAGTATAACATTCCTAAGGAGGCGAAGTATGTAACCATCAACTGCGTTTCTGAGAGTGGATTCATGATGATGCTCGACGACATCTTCGTGGGAACCAACAAGATTCGCCCTACCCGGAGCAAGAAACAGCTGGCTGCTGCCAACCCTGTGGTGGGCTTCAATGTTTATCGTGACGGCAATAAGGTGAACGAGACTCCTATGGATTCTGCACGCTTCACGGATAATGTGCCAGACTATGCTGACTTTACCTATACGGTGACTGCCGTTCATCAGAATGGTCAGGAGTCTGCCCAGAGTGAACCTCTGAAGGTGAGCGTTCCGGATATCCGCCTGTTGCCTTTTGAGGACGACTTCGACGACTGGACGCTCCATGCCGACAAGTGGACTACCGTGAACCTCGACAACAACAAGGAGAGCAAGTGGTCTATCGACTACTACGAGTATGGATTGGTTGACCCATCCGCTACCTACAGCTGGTCGGCTTTGACCAATTACAACCAGGCACTGGAGAGCCGCGAGCTGAATACTCCAAACAAGGACAATACCTACCTGCGTTTCAACCTGCGTCTCCGCAACAGTGAGCAGACCAATGTTGACTACATGGAGGTAGAGTTGAGCTGCGATGGCGGAAAGACCTGGGAAGGTCTCGATGTATTCGACAACTACTCTGGTGGCTTCGACTGGACAACTTATACCTATCCTATCGGTGAATATCTGAGCAATAACCTGTTCAAGATCCGTTTCCGTGCGCATGGCGACGATGCCAAGTGGATTAACTATTGGTACGTAGACGATGTGAAGGTATGGAACCCGGTTTGGGCGAAGGGACAGCTGAGTGTCAAGACTCCATCTGGCACCATCTCCAGATGTCCTGTTACCCTGACTGGCGATAACGGTGCTGTAATCAGCGAGACTACCGATAAGAATGGTGTGCTCAAGCTCGACCAGATAGAGGAGGGTACTTATACCGTAAGTATCATCCGTGAGGGCTACAACGAGTATAAGGGTACATGGACCGTCAAGGCCGATGGTACCAACAACTTCACAGCCAATTTGGAGGCTCCAAAGGTAGCGCTTTCTGCCAACACCGTGAGTGCAGACCTGGAGGCTGAGGCTAACATCACCAAGAACTTCACCATCAAGAACGAGGGTAACGGTCCTTTGATCTGGTATCTCAAGGAGAATACCAACAAGGGCACCGGCGACATCTCTCACCGTTGGGAAACCATGCCATCATGGAACACCTCCGGCGACTTGCAGAGGTCTATCGCCTTCGATGGTGAGTACTACTATACCACCTCTTCCGTAGAGTTGGGTAAGTTCTGGAAGTACGACAAGAACGGTAAGTTCATCGAGCAGTTCTCTATCCCAGAGATGTATTACAAGCTCTACGACCTTGCCTTCGACGGCCGCTACTTCTACGGCAGCGACTGGTCTAACCGTATCTTCAAAATCGATTTCGACAACCGTCGCATCGTGGATATCATCACCGTGGGTGGTGTTTCCGACCTGAAGATTACCCACTGTACCTACGATCCAGCCTACGACGGCTTCTGGATTGGTACCTTTACAACCATCGGATTGGTTGACCGCAAGGGTAAGTTCATCCGTAAGATGGCTGCCTTGACTACTGATGGCAACATCGCTGTCTATGGTTCTGCCTACGATAACGTAACTCCTGGAGGTCCATACCTCTGGTTGTCTGATATGACTGCCGAGTCTTCAAATAAGTTTGATAAGCTGCAGCTCCGTCAGTATGACATCGCCAGGGGTGTATTGACAAATGTGAAGCACGTATTGACCGATGTTCCTGGTTATGTATTGGGTGGTCAGGCCACCGGCCAGAACTATGTCTGCGGTCTGTTCTCTTCTATGGATGTAGTTCCAGGCAAGTTGGTTCTGATGGGAATACTCAACCAGAGTCCTAACCTGGTATTCAACTATACCCTGGCAGAGACCAACAAGTGGCTCAACCTCTCTCCTAAGCATGGTACGCTGGAGCCGGGTGCAGAGCAGGTAATCAACGTAGGTCTCGATGCTCTGGAAGCAAAGAAGGGCGACAGCTATGCTACAACAGCTACTTTGTTCACCAACCCAGAGTTGGAAGCACAGACCATCAGTTTCAACCTGAATGCCACATCTGAGTCTTCTGCTCCACGTCCGTTGAGCCTGAAGGCTGAGCCTAAGGCTGCCTCTGCCGTCCTCACATGGGCTAAGGGCAATGGTGCAGCTGTGGCAGATGGATATAATGTATATCGCAACCACGTGAAGGTGAATGCTGCTCCAGTGAAGGAGATGCAGTTCACGGATACCAAGCTGGTTTACGGCAAGTATTCTTATCAGGTGACAGCGGTCTATAATGGCAAGGAGTCGGCAAAGAGCGATTCTGTAGTAGCCTTCGTCAGCGAGGGTGCTCAGTATTATGCTCCTCTCAACCTCACTTCAAGCATCAAGAACAACAAGAATGTTCACCTGAACTGGGATTCTCCATTGTTAGAGGCTGCCCATCGTGATACCATGAGCTGGGCTACCGGCAAGCACGAGGATGAGCTGGGTCTGGCTTCAGGCGGTTATTTCTTCGCAGGTGCCAAGTGGGATGCTGAAGATTATATTCCTTACCGCAACAAGAAGGTTTCTTCTGTTTCCATCCAGTTGGTTAACACAGTTACCTATCTTGCACCTCGTATCTATGAGGATGGTAAGATTATCTACAGCAAGAAATATAGAGGCGAAATCAAGTATGACGGTTCATTCACCGATATTCCATTGGATAAGGATATTATCCTGAAGCCAGGACATTCTTATATCTTCGCATTCCAGATCATGAACGATGCGGATGTACATCCTCTGAGTCTCGACGACAGCAAGGCAGTGAATGGCAAGGGTAACCTGCTCTCTGTGGATGGCAAGAACTGGTTTACTGCAGCTGAGTCGGCTATTAGCGGTAACTTGAACATCCGCGTAAACGTGGCTCCTAACAGCAACGATACTGAGGAAACCCCTGTGGGTTATAACATCTATCGTGATGGCGTGAAGGTGAACAGCATTCCTGTGGCTGGTCAGTCATTCGATGACGTTCTCTCTAATGCAGGTACCTACAGCTATCAGGTAACTTCTGTATATGCTGATGGCGGTGAATCTGAGCTTGGCGGCAAGACTTCTGTAGAGGCTTATGCCATCGAGAACCAGACGGCTCCTCATCATTTGGATGCCACTGTAACCCGCAACCGCAACATCTCACTCCGTTGGGATGCTCCTACCGTTTCAGAGATGTCAATCCCTGCAGATTTAGCTAAGCGTCCTGTAACAACCGATGCAGCTATGCCTGAGTTCGTAAGAGAATTCAACGGTGCGAAGTCTTCTATGGCTGTGGCTACCGACGGCAAGTACATCTATACCTCTATCTATAACGAGGATGGTAGAATCGATGTATTCTCTATGGATGGCAAGAAGGTGAAGAGCTGCGTGGTAAGCGATATCGACGGTATCCGTAACCTGGCTTACGATGGTCAGTATCTCTATGCAGGCGACTACAGCACCAAGATGCACGTCATCAATCCTGTTACCATGAAGTTGATGAAGAGCATCGATATCTCTGAGTACTCACGCCACTTGGCTTACATCCCAACACTGGATGGCGGCAAGGGCGGCTTCGAGGTCGGTGACTGGGAGACCAGCATCTACATGGCTAAGGATGGTAGCAAGTTGGCTACAGGTCCTGTCCTGAAGGGTGCTTCCGGCACAGCTTACTACGATGGCAAGCTCTATGCTTTCGAGCAGGGTAATGAGGCGAATGCCTATACCATCGGCATCTATGATATGGCAAGCGGTGAGCGTGTAGGCTCGCTCGATATGGGCAAGTATCTTGAGATTGACAACATCTCTTCTTACAAGGCAGGTGGTATGTCTTCGTTCGTATCTCCTGAGGGCATCACTTACATGTTGCTCGCTCTGCAGCGTCAGGGTGCTGCTACCAAGTTTGTTGTTCTGGATATGGGCGGCTTGAAGACGGTGGCTGGTTACAATGTATATCGCAATGGCGAAAAGTTGAATGGCGAACCGCTCACTCGTCGTTTCTATCAGGAGACTATGAGCCAGGAGGGCAATTACGACTATAGCGTAGAGACCGTTTATATTGATGGTACTACTTCGGCTAAGTCGGCTGTTGCCACAGCTACTATCGTGGCTTCTGGTGAGGCTAAGGTTCCTGAGAATGTACAGGCAGTGCAGTCAACCTATGGTTACAACGTGCTCCTTTCGTTCAAGGATCCTGATATGTACAAGACTGCTGCTTCTGTCAACTCATTCGAGTCTTCTGTCAATGATACAGAGGTATTCGGTGCTGAGGGCGAGAGCTACAAGTCTAACTGGATGGTAAGCTCCGACTACTCATTCGATGGCAGCAAGTCGATTGTTGCAGCTCAGAAGGCTGAGGCATTCGGTGTTGTGAAGGCAGAGGGCATGAAGTATGTCCGTCTTGCAGCCAGAAATGCTGATGACCATAAGGGTGATGGAACATTCGATATCTACTATTCTGTAGGTGGTACTCACCGTGACAACTTCATCCGTCTGCAGACTGTGACAACCACAGAGCAATGGCAGGATGTGATGTGCGAGTTGCCTGAGGGTACAGAGTACATCGGCTTGGCTAAGGCTGCGGGTAATCCAGACCAGTATATCGACGGTGTAAGCTTCTACAAGGAGGCACCTCAGACCGACTGCTACGGATTCGACATCTATCGAAACGGCGAGAAGATTACCGCTTCTCCTGTACAGGGCATCTCTTATGTAGATCACAACCTTGTGATTGGTCATTATGATTATCAGGTGAAACTGGTTACCAAGAACTCTGCAGAGAGTGAGTTGAGTGATGTAGTAAGTCTCGATCTCTATTATGACAATGGTAGTCTGGCTCCAACTTCTCTGCGTGTAGAGAACAATGGTGGTACCAGAAACCTGACCTGGCAGACTCCTGCTCTGGGTGAGCCTATCTACTTGCGTTGGCACGATGGCAACTGCTACGATGCAGCCGGTCAGCCTAACGGTGGTGCCTTCTTCGCAGGAGTCAACTGGTTTGCTGAGGATTTGAAGGAATACGGTCATCTGGCATTGAGCGATGTAGAGGTTTACATCAATCAGATTCCTGATGCTCTCTATGTATTGGTATATCAGAACAACACGTTGGTTCGCCAGCAGTTTGTTCCAAGCCTGAAGGAGTATGCCTTCAATACCATTCATCTTGACGAGCCACTCCCAATCGACCCTACCAAGAGTCTCCGTGTGGCAGTATATGTAGAGCACAACCAGATTACAGTGCCTCTGGGTTACGATAAGGGCCCTGCTCGCAGTGGTCGTGGTGACCTTTATTCTTCTGATGGTATCTCATGGAGTACGATGGAGGATTCAGGTGCTGATATCGATGCCAACTGGAACATTTCCATCGGTTTGAGTCCATACTCTCCTGCTACTTCCATGAAGGCAAGAAAGCTGGGTGCTGAGGTTCTCACATTCAAGCCAAAGGCAAATGTATCAGCTGCACCATTGAAGGTGGCTCATGTGGCTCAGGGCGCAACTTCTCAGAAGAATGCCTTCCTGGGTTACAATGTTTACCTGAATGGTGATAAGTTGAACAACGACTTCATCTCTGGTAATTCATACACAGATAATTCTTCTGTTGTTGGCAATTATCTTGAGTATCAGGTAGCAGCCGCTTATTCTGTTACGGGTGAGCAGTATTCTAACAAGGTGACTCTTGTTGTTACTGGCATCGATGGTGTAACAGCCGATAAGTTGAAGGTTACAGTTGCCGGTAGCACATTGCGTATCGTGGGTGCTCATACAGGCGACAAGGTAGCTGTTTATGCTGCTGATGGTAAGTTGGTAGTAAATAGTGTTGTAACCGACGATTATGTTCAGAACATTTCATTGTCATTATTGCCAGCCGGCACATACATCGTGAAGGTAGGTCATGATACCGTGAAGGTTCGTGTATCTCATCGATAAGATTCGATTATAAACAAAAAAAGAGGGTGCATTGCAATTGCGATGCACCCTTTCTTTGTTTTAACCAAATACTATTCACAATCGTATTTATAATCTGCCGGGCCATCAGCATCAACTGGCCAGTCTGGATTCTGAGTAAGAGTACTCATGCCGGCAGCCTTCTCAAAATCCTCGATGATGAAGCGAGCCACCTCGTTTCGTGGGTAGCGCTTGCTTGTTGAATTCGCGAACGGTCTTATAGTTCGAATTAAGTTAAATATTTATAAAAGTTTTGGTTAAAAACTCGTAACCTACACATAATTAAATAAAAATGTGTAATTTTGCAGTCCGATTATTTCGGGGATACACTTAGAGTCC